>Ga0206130_10000284_pt1 | contig 88251 bp, 54 predicted proteins | sample Helgoland_Spring_9_FD_148637 | JGI IMG/M metagenome (GOLD analysis project Ga0206130, IMG submission 148637) | Pelagic subsurface seawater microbial communities from Kabeltonne, Helgoland, North Sea - Helgoland_Spring_Bloom_20160512_1 | ecosystem: Environmental > Aquatic > Marine > Epipelagic ... | reverse complement strand
TTTTTTTTTTTTCTCTTTACATTCTGTAAATTCCCTACCATTTTCTTCTTCCGGTACAGATACTTTATTTCTAGATAATGCTTCATTTCTTGTATTCACTGGCATATTAATTTCTTCTCCTCCACCTTTCTTTTTTTTTGTTTTTTTATAAATTCTTCCTCCTTTTTGCTTTTTAAAAGTTAAAGATCTAATATCTGCTTTTTTCAATAAACCTTCTGATTTTTTTACTAATAAGTTTTTAATTTCTTTAATTATAAATTTTTTTTCATCGTTAGAAGATGCTCCTAAATCGAACTGTCCCGAATTAAAACTTAGTTTAAATCTAGGTATTTTTCTCAATCTTTTTTGTTCTCCGTCTTCTTCATCATTGCCATCATATATATTTTGGGCATTTTGTATTATTTCATTAAGGTGTTCTTTTATGAAATTTGCTTCTTTAGCATTATTCATTTCTAATTTAATTTTTAAAGCGCCACCACCTATTTGTTTCTTTGTTAATTTATTAGGTGTTATATTTTTTGTCTCTTGTCTATTTTTTTTAGTAAGCTTATTAGCACCTCCACGAGCAACACTTGCTATTTTAGCAATATTTTTTATGTTTGGACTTGATCCATCAAATAAAACATTACCTATTGATTTTGAAACTGATTTTAGTTTATTAAAACTATTTTTGTGTGTTTTTAAGTATTCAGCTGTAGATTCCAACCCCATAGTTAAAGCGTCAGTGATTTTAAAAAATGTGTCTCCTGATCCTGATCCAGAGTCTGTGTTAGAATTACTGTTATTATACATTTTTTTAAAAAGTTCCCATTCTTCCTTTGCCTTTTTTAGTTCTTCGCCTTCATACCTTGGTTTTCCATCTTCTGTCTTAAATGTTGTGTCTTCAAGTATAATACGATTATTTTTATTTACCATTAAAACATTTGCGTTGGAGCGAGTTACAGGATCTCTATTACTTGAAAGGTGAAATACTTTTGCCAACATCGGCATATTTTTTTCTGTCAATTCTTTACAAAATTCTTCCATAGGTTTTATTTTATTATTATTGGGATCTCCAGCACGATTATCAACAAATACTTTTTTTACATCATCGCAGGTTAACTCATATCCCATTAATTCCTCATATTTCTTCCATTCATCGATAGCTTTTTGTTTTATATTAGGATTAGGGTATGTAGTTTCTTCTAAAAATCCCTTCTTTAAAAATTCCATATCTTTTGCTTTTTTAGATATTTCCTCTAATTTATCTTTAGTATGTTCTTTTTCGGATATGTATTTAGAAAATAGTAGTAATTCATGCTCTTCTTTGAGCCATTTACAAGCATCATTTGGCGCATCCTCGCATTCATCTTCGGGTGCTTGAGGTATTAGTTTTTCGTATTTTTCCCATTCTTTTATTGCTTTATTTTTTTCTTCATTATTAAATTCTGTACCTTTTAAAAACTTATTAGAAGTAATGTTTCTATTTAGAATAAATTCATCACCATTCATATTAGAACCAGTTTCAGAATTTGAACCAATTTTAGAATTTGAACCAGAATTTGAATTTGATAAAGAATTATCTTCGGGACCTATATCTTCTAATGCTTTTCCTACCTTTTTTATAATAGGACCAAGTGATTTTATAATTTTTAAAGTAGTAGATGTGAAATTATTATTTTCTCCGGATCTCTTTTTCTTTTTACTTTTTTTTTTATTTTTATCATTATTAGTATTCAATGATTCATTTCTATTACTTAAACTTCCCATAAGCTGAACTGGATGAGTAGTTTCCATCTAATATATTATAATATAAAAATATAAATAAATTGTAATAATTGCTTTCTATATATTAGAATTATTGTCATTATCTATAGGCAATGAACCCTGTTTATTTTTAATTCTCGTAACTGCTTTTCTAACTCATCTACTTTCTTTTGGGATTTCATCTTTGCTCTTCTTCTGATGTTGCTTCAATCTGCTACGTTAGAGGTCAATTTCTAAAACCGGCTGGACTTTCTTTTTTTCTTCAGCCTTCTTTTTCTCTTCTTCAGCCTTCTTTTTCTCTTCTTCCGCCTTCTTTTTCTCTTCTTCCGCTTTCTTTTTCTCTTCTTCCGCTTTCTTTTTTTCTTCTTCAGCTTTCTTTCTGGCTTCTTCAGCTTTCTTTTTCTCTTCTTCCGCTTTCTTTTTTTCTTCTTCAGCTTTCTTTCTGGCTTCTTCAGCTTTCTTTCTGGCTTCTTCAGCTTTAGACTTATTATCTAATGCTTTCTTCTTTTCTTCTTCTAATTTTTTCTTTTCTTCCTCTGCCTTCTTTTTATCCTCTTCTTTTTTCTTATTATCTAATGAACTCTTAGAATTAGATTTATTTGTTTTTTTAGCATTATTTTTTGTTTTGTTATTCAATGCTTTACGTGAAGCCTTTTTATGTTTTTTCATAACCCAATCAGCCATTACAGGCAAATCTTGATCAATAAACCATTTACATGCATGATTGTCTGTTTCATTTTTACATCTCTCTTCAGTAGTAAGTTCTTTTGTTTCTTCATCATTAGATTTAGTCCCATCGTCTTCAGATTTGGTTCCATTATCCGAATCTTTATCTTCAGGAACTTGAATTAATCCTTTAATTGATGACGATTTTAAGGGGGAATCTTCAAGTCTGTCAATTGCTTTTTTAATACTAGATTTAATAGTTTTTTTATCAAAATCCTTTGCGTCTATATTATCGAATATAAGTTCGACCATTGGGGATTGATTTGGGGGAACTGTTGAAATTTTAGTTCCTGGAGGATGTTCATTTTTTAGAGGTGTCTCTAATTCAATACTATTACCACCACCTCTCATTTTGTTAAATTTTTCTATTAAACTTTTAACTCTATTATATTCTTTTTTCGGTGTACCAGCACCTATTACAACTTCTTCACCGGATGTAATTTCACTATTTTTCGGTAATTCTATTTCAGTAGCTCCCGCAGCAACAGGCTTAGTTAATTCGGATTCTTTAATTTCATATGTGCCACTCCCACTACCATTATTGGTTGTATTTATTTCTTCTAAATTAGATCCATTTAAATTTGTAATTTCCCCTGTGCCGGAATTAATCTTATTAAGTCCGTTATTCTTATCTTTGGTTGTATTCTTAACACTACCATTTGAAGTATTAGAATTATTAGAATTATTAGTTTCTATTTCATTCTTAACACTACCACTTGAAGTATTAGAATTATTAGTTTCTATTTCATTTTTAACACTACCACTTGAAGTATTAGAATTATTAGTTTCTATTTCATTTTTAACACTACCACTTGAAGTATTAGAATTATTAGGTTCTATTTCATTTAAATCTAATTCTAAGAGTGCATTCTTAACACTACCACTTGAAGTATTGTTTTTTAAATTATTTTCTATTTCATTTAAATCTAATTCTAAGAGTGCATTCTTAACACTACCACTTGAAGTATTGTTTTTTAAATTATTTCTAATTACATTATTAGAACCGCTATTTTTAGAACTATCTTTATTATCTTCATCTACTAATATACAATAAGGTTTATTTGTACCTTCAAATTCACCTAAATCATTTTCGCATTTATTTAATGGAAAATCTTCACAGTCTTTTGATAACCATTCTTGATCATCCACCCATATCTTATTTGGTATACATTTTTTACCAATAAAATTTTCTGAATCATTTTTTTCTTCCGGAATATTAGCGAGTTCCTCATATTTTTCCCATTCTTTTTCAGCTTCTTTTTGTTTTAATAAAATTGTAAATCGAGGTCCTATCCCATTATCATCTTTTAAAAAATGAGATTTCTTAATTTGTGTTTTCATACTATCTAAAGTTTTCACTTCATCAAATTTAGAAATATACTCTGCTAATATTGGTAATTCATTTGTTATAAAATATTCACATAATTCTCCTTTTGATTTTTTACATAATATTTTTATCATATATTTATCCCATTCTTTTAAGGCATTGTCTTGATCATTTTTATCAGTAAAACGCAAACTTCCTTTATCTTTTAAAAAATCATCTTTTACAAATGGTTCTAGTCTTGCAAGATCAAGACCTCTACCAAATTTAAATTCAAATGATTTTGATAACCATTTTGCCAACATAGGTAAATCATTTTTCAAAAACCATAAACATCCTGGAGTCGGATTATCTCCGCATAAATTATCTTTTGATCCTGATCCGCTACCTAATTTAGATCCTGATCCGCTACCTAATTTAGATCCGGATCCGCTACCTAATTTAGATCCAGATCCACTACCTAATTTAGATCCAGATCCGCTACCCCATTTTGATCCAGATCCACTACCTAATTTAGATCCAGATCCGCTACCCCATTTTGATCCTGATCCACTACCTAATTTAGATCCAGATCCACTACACCACTTTGATCCTGATCCACTACCTAATTTAGATCCAGATCCACTACACCACTTTGATCCTGATCCACTACCTAATTTAGATCCAGATCCACTACCTAATTTAGATCCTGATCCACTACACCACTTTGATCCTGATCCACTACCTAATTTAGATCCAGATCCACTACACCACTTTGATCCTGATCCGCTACCTAATTTAGATCCTGATCCACTACCTAATTTAGATCCTGATCCGCTACCCCACTTTGATCCTGATCCGCTACCTAATTTAGATCCAGATCCACTACCTAATTTTGATCCAGAACCGATATCTAATTTAGATCCTGATCCACTACCTAATTTTGATCCAGAACCGATATCTAATTTAGATCCTGATCCACTACCTAATTTAGATCCTGATCCACTACCTAATTTTGATCCAGAACCGATATCTAATTTAGATCCTGATCCACTACCTAATTTTGATCCAGAACCGATATCTAACTTTGATCCAGATCCACTACCTAATTTTGATCCAGAACCGATATCTAATTTAGATCCTGATCCACTACCTAATTTTGACACAGAACCGATATCTAATTTAGACCCAGATCCGATATCTAATTTAGATCCTGATCCACTACCTAATTTTGACACAGAACCGATATCTAATTTAGACCCAGAACCGATATCTAATTTAGACCCAGAACCGTTATCCATTTTAGATACAGAACCTTTGTCTAATTTAGACCCAGAACCGTTATCCATTTTAGATACAGAACCTTTGTCTAATTTAGATCCAGAACCGTTATCCATTTTAGATACAGAACCTTTGTCTAATTTAGATCCAGAACCTTTGTCTAATTTAGATACAGAACCTTTGTCTAATTTAGATCCAGAACCGTTATCCATTTTAGATACAGAACCTTTATCTAATTTAGATCCAGAACCGTTATCCATTTTAGATACAGAACCTTTATCTAATTTAGATCCAGAACCGTTATCCATTTTAGATACAGAACCTTTATCTAATTTAGATCCAGAACCTTTATCTTCTATAATTTTTAAATCTTTGATTACAGAACCAGATCCTATTCCTTTTTTTGTTTTTAAAACAGTCTCTTTACTAGAACCAGATCCGGTTCCTTTTTTTGTTTTTAAAACAGGCTCTAATCTAGAACCAGATCCGGTTCCTTTTTTTGTTTTTAAAACAGGCTCTAATCTAGAACCAGATCCTGTTCCTTTTTTTGTTTTTAAAACAGGCTCTTTACTAGAACCAGATCCTGTTCCTTTTTTTGTTTTTAAAACAGGCTCTAATCTAGAACCCATATCATTTTTTTTTGATTTTAGTTGAGTATCTGAAAAAAAAGCAGTACCACTTCCGTTATAAACAGTTTCAATAGTTTTTTTATTAATTAAATGTGTTCCACTATCATTTTTTGAGCCTATATCTTTTTCTGAATATATTTCTATATTTTTTGAACCAGATCCCGTATCATTATTAATTTTATTAGAAATACTTGGGCATTTGTCTTCGCATACTCCCCAAGAAGATTTTGCTATATTTTTACCTAATTCTTTTTGTAAAGAAGAATTATTTTTTGGATCACAATTTATTTTTTCAAATCTTTCTATTTCTAAACAATTAGCTTTCAAATTATTTGATTTTTTAAATATGCATATTAAATCATTATTCAATCCGCTACATTTTATTTTTTTTGTTATTTTTGATATAGATTTACCGTCAAGTACAGAAACTGATGTACCTCGTTTATAATTGTTTTTTAGTTCTAGTACTAAAGTTATTTTAAATTCTTTTTCATTCTTAGTTTGATCAATTGCTTTTATTTTGTTATATTCAGAATTATCAATCATTATAACACTACCTTTTTTAAAATTTATTTTACTAGCAGTGAAAATAATATTATCTCCTATTTTTGAATCTTTTATTAATAATTTTTTGTCCGATAAAATAGACCCTGTACCATTCATTCTATCTATACTCATTCCAGTACCTTTTTTTGTATTGATGTTTCCTTTTTTTAAATTTATATATTCTTCCGATCCAATTCCTGTCCCATTCTTTTTCTCCGTTATCAAATGACTTCCTGTGCCATTATTAATTTTATAAATTTTATCCAAATTTTTTATTGTTTTAGATCCAGAACCGGTTCCATTAATTAAATTTAATTTAGAACCACTACCAAATCCAATATCAGTTTTATTTAATAATATTTTGTTTTTCTTTTTACTAAAACTCCCACTTCCTGATTCAGCAACTTCATTACTCCATCTACATTTTTTTTGAAACATTTCAACATTACATCCCTCGGGCCCAGCAATTTCTTTACAAAAATTAGAATCAGCACTTTCTTCTGATATGGGGACGCATTGTTTTTTACTATTTGTATTATCGTCTTCATTTTTTATAACATCGTTTTCTGATTCTATTTGTTTTTCTTTGTTTAATATTTTTGTTTTCAGTTCATCTTGTTTTATTTCTTCTGTTTTATTTTTTAAATTATTAAGAGTATTATTTGGATTTATTTTTAATGCTTTATTTTCTTCAGTTTCCACACCCAATACCTTTCTACACTTACTATTATCAATATTTTGAGGATCACATTTAATACCCTTTCCTTTCTCTTTGTCATACTTTTCAGGAGAACATAATTTTTCTTGCGGGTTATAAGAGCAATATTCATCATTTAAACATTCTTCTTGTGTATATTGAGGACATTTTGACTTACATTTAGATTCAGAAGTCTCATTCTCATCCCATACACAACTAATTCCTCCTTTTTTTTCACAAAATAATCTTGTTAAATTTTCACATTTTAAATCATTTTCCTGGTTTATCTTTTCAATTTTAATACTATCGCTTACAATAATTTTAAATTCTTTCATCGAATCTTCAGATGATTCACTTAGACTTTTCTTATATGAGATTTTAAAACCACTATTTGAAATTTGATTATTAATTATTTCAATTATCCCAGAAAGAGATGATTCATCTACATCATCTTTAAAATATATTCGGGCGATACATTCGGTTAAACTTCCTCCTAATAAATTTTTTTTAGTTTTTTTCTGTCCTCCAGATTGACCATTTGGAATTATGTCAATTTTAGATATTTTATTTTCAATTTCTTTAGAATATGGATGACTACTTGATAAAATAACGAGTTGTGTTTTAATTTCATTTTTAAGATTTTGTTTATCATACTGATTCATTTTATCGAATTCTATAATACCAAGTTTAATATTTACAATTATTGTAAGTTTGCCCCCTCTTAAAATACTCCATCTATCAACATCTACGATTTTTATATCTTCATTCTTAAGTTTTTCCCAAATTTCATTAGATTTAAATATTTTTTTTTTTCTTATTTTTGTTTTTTTTAACCTTGAATTTTGGTTAATCATTAATATATATTTATATTTTATTTAATATAAATTAATTAGTAGTTAGCATTTATTACTAATTAATTTATGATTTTAGAAATCATTAATTTCCTCCAAGTAGACCAAAAGTTTGAAAGTCGTCAGATAGATTATAAGTACTTTGAACTTGATTGAAAGAATGTTTGTTAAAAGAATTCATATCATTAAGTTGTTTATTATTGTCATTGGAGACATTTTCATTAAATTCGTTTTTACCTTGTTTTGAATTATTATTCAGATTATTTGATTCTTCTTGTAAATTCTCCGATATTTGTGAATTTATACCATTAGCAAATGAGTTATTTGTATTTGTTCTATTATTTAAATTGTTCATGTTTTCAGAACTTGATCTATCATTCATTACATTAGATTGTTGTAATTTTGTTTTATTAGAGCTCATTCCTAAATTATTGAAATATGGACTTCTCATATTTATATCCTCTTCAGATGTTATAAATGTATTATTACTCGGGGATATATTTTCTGAAAGAATGCGTTCATTATTCTTTTTTTTGACTAAATAAAGTTTTGAATTATCATTTAAAACATTAACATTATATTTTGATCCATTTATATTATTTAGAAATGATTTATTACTTATATTTTCTGATAATTGTTCTGAATTAAAGTTTGACTCATTATTTATTTTTCTTCTTTTTTGATTAATTTCCTGCTGTTCATCACTTATTTTGTTAATTTGGTTATCAATTGTATTTTTTTTGTTATTGATTAATGCTTTTTGATTACTTAAATTATTCATTTTTTTATTTAATTTATTCCTTTGTGTATTTAAATTTTTACTTTTTGTATTAATGATATTCTTTCTATTTTTTATATTATTGGTTGTTTTATTTAAATTTGTATTGTAATAATTTTTTTTATTAGAATCTTCCTCTTCTTGTACATTTTCTTTGATGTTTAATATATTTTGTTTTAATTTTGAAATATTACTTAACATTGAAGATATATAAGACGTGTTTTCAGATTTTTCCTCTTGTAGGGGATTTCTACTATGATTAAGATTGTTTTTTTGTTTATTGTATAAATTATTAATTAAGTTTTTATTTCTTAAACTTGGTTGAATTGAATCTGATTCATAATAATTATTTGATTCTGCATTTACGTTATTTGATTTTACGTTATTTAATTTTGAATTAACTTTATTTGAATTCAAATTAACATTTGATTTTACATTAAAGTTATTTGATTTTACGTTATTTAATTTTGCGTTAACGTTATTTGAATTTACATTGACATTTGAATTTACATTGACATTTGATTTTACATTAGCGTTATATGATTTTACGTTAACGTTATTTGATTTTACATTAGGGTTATTTGATTTTACATTAAGGTTATTTGATTTTACATTAAGGTTATTTGATTTAACATTAACATTAGATTCTAAGATTTTATTATTTTTTTGGGTAAATGGAGTTTTATTATTTTTTATAGTATTTAGTCTGTAATTTTCAGGTAAATTATTACTAATATTTTCCTCTGATGTAAACTCCGCATCAATATTATCCTTGATTTTTGAAATAACTTGTACATTTATAGGATAATTATTTTTAAGGGGAGTTTTTAAAAGTATAGAACCAAAACCTAAAACTTTATTAGTTTCATAAACACTATCATTTCCAATTACTATGTTATCTCCTATTCCGAATCCATGGGTTGATTCTACATTTAATCTAGTATCTCCAATTCTAGCTGGACTCGCTAACTTTGTTATTGCTTTGGTATCTTTAGAATTAATAAAATTATATTTATTATTTTGATTGATTTGTGGATAACATTTGCTAAAAACTTTTGGGTTTTTCTTAGACTTAATTGATTTTTCTACGTGATCATAAATAGATTTTTTTACAAAGTCAGAAATAGTTGCGTTGTTATTGTCTCTAAAAGCGTGTTTAATTTCTTTAACTCTATCACTTTGTATAGCATATTTCACAGCTCTCTTTATTAGCAATTCTAATGGCAATGTTCTCAGTATATTTTGTATTTCAGATATAATTTCATTCTTATCAATAAGATATTTGTATGAAATTTTCTCTATCTTTTTAAGTAAATCTGGATCTATAACCAAGACACTTTTTCTATCCCAGTTATTAATTAGTTTTTTAATTAATTCAAATTCTGACAATTCTTTTTCTATCTTATTTTGGTTAAAAGAGTTCTCTCCAAGTATGCTGCTTTCATCCATTATAATACTTTCCTCTTCTGATAATAAATAATTATTATTACTATTACTATTATTACTATTACTATTACTATTATTACTATTACTATTATTACTATTATTTGAATTATTTACATAATTAGTAAATGTATTTTCATTATTGTTCCCATAATTTAAATTATTATTTCTATTATTGGAATTTTTATTTCTGTTATTGAAATTACTATTTTCACTTGAATTGTTGCCTAAATATTTATTTAGGTTATTTAAATACGATTCTTCGTTAGTGATGTCCATATCTAAAGAATTATAGGAACTAGAATATGAATTATAATTTAACTCTTCAGATATGTCAATTTCTTCTAATGGCTTATTATAATATTTTTCTACAGATGATATAATAAAACTTTTATTTTTATTTATAAAATCAGCATCCATTTGCTTCTTAAATTCTAATTTAGCAATTACAGATCCTTTAGATAAAATAATTTTATTTTTAATTGAATCGTAAGTTATTCTACCTTTCGTAAGTCTTGATAAGATATTCACAAGTTTATCGGGAAAATTGTCCTTATCAATTTCATCAAAATTTAAGTTAAATCTCATATTTACATTCGGAGATTTCGATGGGTCATTTTTAATATTATTATTATTTCTATATAGTAAATTATTACCATTAGAATTAGTTTTATTATTATTATTATTTAGAGTGTTCTCGGAATTAGTTAATCGTTTTTTTTTAGTTCATCAATATAATCAATTGGACTAGATGCCATCATTTGAGTTGCATTTTGAATTTTTTGTATATCTTCTGCATTTCCACTATTTATAACTTCTTTAATTAATTGATCAATTGGTTTATCACAAATTTTTTTAACACCATAGTACCTACATTTTGGGTCTATTGGAGGACATCTAGTCGGTGTTGGACATGGTCTTTCTTTGGGGCACGGTTTTGGAGGGGGGCATTTTGGTAAATTAGGTACCTTACATGGAGGGCATATAAGATTAGGAGTAGGGGGACACGGTAATACCTTTGGACATTCTTGTTTTGGTGGGCGAGGATAAGTTCCTGGTAAACATTTTACTATTTTACGACATTCGTCTGTATCACATGGTTTTGGCGGAGGACATGTAAACTTTTTAGGGAACTGTTTTTTACACAACCCAGCAGAAACCTTAACCTTTGGACACACACACGGAGGACACTGTTGAGTAGGAGGTATAGTTGATTTTAAAACAAAATCTTTTAAATCTGGAACAGTGGGGCAATTAGAATTTGGTGGAGGAATTTCAGATTTTTTAATGTAGTCATCAGGATCATAGCCTTTTGCCACAGGACAAGCTTTAGAAGCTGCTTCTCTGGCAACTCTCTCGACATCAGTTCTTCTTATGTATTGTGATAAATCCGGCCCTTGAGGTCGTGGTTCAATACTAGATTTTAATACAAATTTGCTCATATCATGTGGGGGTTGCGACTGAGGAGGTGCTACGGAATTAACAGAACTAACACTATTTGATCCAGGATAACTTTCGGATTCAACTTTGTTTAAACTTGTTAAAAACTTTTGAAAATTTACATCAGGATGAACTTCTGCCTTTTGTTGAAAGTTTTCATTAGAATTTCCAAAATAAAAATAGAGAACAATTAAAAGAACTACTCCTAATATAATAAAATTAGTTTTATACATTATATATATATTAAGATAATATTTTTAAAAATAATGTCTTAAGATAATAAGATAAGTTAAACTTTATTTAGGATCTATTAAATCGGGATCGCAACCGGAACATATGGATTTTACACTATCTCTTGGAATCCATTGATCTTTACTACATTCATCGCAATCTTCTAAATCAATAGAATTATTTGATGAATCTTGTCTTATATCTAATCCACTCGAACCTATCAGTTGTTTAAGAGTATTTGTCGCTAAATTTAAATTTAATTTTATTTTATTTGGATCATCAGAATATTCATTTGGACTTAGGTCGCCCCCATCTTCCCTAAAATTTCCCGATATTTTACTTTTCGGATTTGTTTTGTGTAATTCAACGGAACTAATAACCTTTTGATAAGAAATATCCCATTTTTGAGAATCGTAGTTAGCAGTCGGAAGAACAAGTAAGCTACCATTATCATATTGTAAACACTTTGTATCATCAAATACTGATGTTATTACAAAAAAAGGATAATGAGCATTTGATAAGTTATATCCTAAACCAAGATTGCTATTAGGAATAATTTTTTTATAATCTTCCTCATTCTTAATAAGATTAAATTTCCATTGTTGTTTTATTGAATCTTTATTACTTATTCCCAAAGAATATGATCCATCATCATTCATGGTGAGAGCTTTACTTCCAAAAAATTTGATAATACATTTTTGAGTTGGAGGTTGACCAAGAGGTTCTACATTGATTTTCTTACCATTATATTTTGATACTATGGCTACTATATCCTTATCGTCTTTTACATCATATTCTTTTTCACTTGTTGACCCTCCACTTGATACATACCCTTTTGAAGCTTCCTCAAAAAAGTCTACAAAATTTTCATTAATTATGTTTGTAAATTTGAATATATGATTCAAAATTAAACTAATTAATAAAATAACTAGTATAAAAATTAAATATTTTTTTTTGAAAACATTCATATATATATAATATATATAATTAATAAAATAAATTTAAAAATTATGATTCTAATTGATTAAGATTTTTAATTACTTCCGTCATTTCTTTTTTATTTAAATCTGTTGCTAAACTTAGAGGTAAATTTTGGGATGATTGTTTAGCTATTTTTTCAATATTAGTTGTACCATCTGTATTTAATACTACACACGAATTTTTTATTGGAATTTTTCTATATTTACGAGACTCAATTTCTTGACTTTTATCAGCTAATACATTTTTTACAAGTTCAACTTGTTTTTCAAGAGACATGATTTCTCTATCTTGAATAGATTGTAAATTATCCATTGTTGATTTACCTCTTATTCCTGTAAATAAATTTTCATCTATATTAACATATTTTTCTTTTAATTCTCCTACTTTTACTAAAAATATAAGTATCCCAATAAGTAAAGTAATTAATATAGGATTTATATTTCCATCAAATTCTAATGAATTAATAATACAAAAGCCAATGATGATCACTAAAGCAGTTATTACAATATTCATATTCATATATATTTAAATAACATTTTATTTATAGATCTTTTATTTGTTTTTTATATGAGTTTACATCACTTTTAAGATTATTCTTTAATGCCTTTAGTAATAATTTACTATTTTTGTTTTTTAATTCTTGTCCTTTATATTTATTAACTACATCAGTTATTTCATATTCTATATTTGCGCTAATGTTTAGTTTTTTTGGAGTATTGAAAAAATTATTATCATGTATACATTTCGTTTGTCCTTTTTTATTATTTGTATATGAATTTGAAGGACATTTTGAACATACCAAAGAATTTTCTTTTGTACTAAAATAATTAACATCACAATCAATGCATTTATCTTTAACCTTTTTTTGTCCAGGTTTACAGACTATTTTTTTTATTTTAGGTTTTTCTATAATTTTTTCCTCAGGATTTTCAAACTTTAAAACATTAATAATTTTGTTTTCTTTTTCTAACCCTGCTAATATAACTCTATCATCCAGCCACGCACTTGTAAAAAATATAGATTTACTATCTAAATATTTTGAATACCAATAATCTTCTTTAATATTGTATACAAATATACATGTTTTAAACTTAAAAATTCTGTTATGATATGTAGCATCATTACCCGCGAAAACTAAAAAATTATTATTACAATTAACGCCAATAAGTTTATGATATAATTTCCTTGATAAAAGGAAAAATGGATCGTAAGGAATTATACTTTTTTGATCATAGATAAACATTTGCGAATCACTATATAATTTATTATAATAATTAATCTCTTTATTGCTTTCTATATTATCGGTATCGATATCTATATCATCCTTATATCTATCTAAATTATAGAGATAATTACTGTGAGAAGCATAATCATTGATTTGAATTTCATAAAATTTTATTTCTGTTATGTAAGCATCTAACCAAAAATTTTTAATTACATCTGATTTTATAACTTCCTTTTTATTATCTAATGAAAATCCTTTATTTACTATATTCTTACTTACCTCATAACTAGGATTAAAGCTTAATTTTTGGTGGTAGTTTACATAGATATGAGATATCTTTTTGTAGTTAAATGTTATAGTTATATTTGTCCACTTTTTCTCTAAAATTTTAATACCATCGGTGTATTTTATAATATTACCATCTAGATTGACTGTAGGATAGACTTTTTTATCAATAATAACTAAACCTGGTAAAGATTTATAGTGTTTGTATTTACCAATTATCCATGAAAACCCATCAGTTAACTTATTTATATAAATCCATAAACTTATAGATAAGGTATCATTGTAATTATTGAGATGTCTTCCATATAAATTGGAAACCCAATCTCCAAGTAATTTAGCACCCCCATATTTTCCATATTTAGTTGAACCTCTAATTTCTAATATTTTATTCCATTTATCATTATTTTTTTTATAAAGTTTATTATTATTATAATATGTTGAAAGCTGAAATTCTGTTGGAATATTATGGGTATAAATCAAACTTTTAGACATTAAAATTTTATTATTAAAACTTACCAAGTTAAGACTATTATTAATGATATTTTGAGGTATATCTACAACACTCCACTTATATCCTTTTTTTTTAGTATCATATATATCAATTTTATGAACTAAATTACCATTAAATCCTGAAAAGAACAATATTTTGTCATTAATCTTCGATACTTTAATATTAGTTCTAGCACCACTTGGAAGAATTTCGTATCCCCAAGCATTTGTATCAGTATAGTGTCCCTTATTATAATCGTAAAAATCTAATTTATTAGAATATGATTCTAAACCCATGCCGCCTTTAAATCCTCCAGCAAAATATATTACATTGTTATGTTTAATAGTAGCTATTTCTACTCTACCTTCTCCTGATTTAAATTGAGCATTATACCAAATATTCCAGTCAAAATCTATTATTGATACATCATCTGTATAAATATTCTTTTCAATATCCATGCCTCCCCCAAAAAATATCATATTATTGAAACCCGTGTTTGTACATAAATGTTTAGAATTATCATTTTCTATTTTTTGGGTTGCCTTCAATTGGAATAGATATTCCATTTCTATTGGATCAATCCAATTCCCTTTCTCTAAAATAGAGTCATTTAATTTATATCTACTTAAAAATCGAGAATTATTGTTATATATATTACCTGAAATATAGACTATATTATTAATAGCAGAAAGAGAAAATGGAATTACACTGCTAACTTCTGTATCATCATATATGATAAATTCCATTCTTTTGAGCAAATTAGGATCAAATATTTTATTTCTTTTTAATTCTTGTTCGGGTATAATTTCCTTATTCATAATTGGATACGAGACATAATTTTCTAACTTTCTCGTCTTAGAAAATAATTCTACACTAATAAATATACAAATCAATATACAAAAAATTATAAATTTATATTTATTTAAATTGATATTAAAATTATATTTAGCATTAATACATAGAATTAATAAAATTATTAATGGTATCAAAAATAATGTATTCATTATTATAACACAATATAATTTAATTTAAATAAAATATAAATAAATTAAATTTAGAAATGTTGATTATTTATGATAATCAAGTGGATTATCAACTTCTTTTATCATATCTATTGAGTTCATAATTTCGCCTACTTGACCTTTCAATTTTTTTATTTGAGTATCTTGTTCTTTCTGAATTTGCATTCTTGTTTTCATTACACTATGTTGACCTCCTATTAAATTATCAATATTCTTCATTTTATATTTTTTCTGTTTAACACAATTACTTTGGCCTATTTTATTATCTGTTATCATTCCTTCTGAGCAAGGCTTGCAATTTAATGAATTTCTTTCATTTGAATAAGTATTTACGGGACATTGTATACATTTTTTATTTAATAAATCTACCTTTTCGCCAGGTTGGCATGGACGGCAACTATCGTCATATGCGTAATATTGGCCGTCATAATGTGGACAAATATTATTGTAATCTATACCCTCAAGAGGATAAGTTTCTTGATCTACATTTTCTTCAATGATATTTTTATGTTTTTGTATTATAATTCCATTTAATTTCGATTCACCTTTTAAAGGACTAATATTTTTTGGTTCTTCGTCATCATTATCTTTAAAAAATTCTTTAACAAAATTAATAGAATTTTTAGAATAATGAATTATAACCAAACAAATTATAAAAAATATTAAAAAAATAATACATCCTTGAATATTTTTTGAATCCATATATATATTTACATTATAAATTAAATTAAATCTATATCAAAATTAAATTTTTTTTGGTTATCATGTAGAATTTTGATTAAATGACTATGTTGAAAATTATTTATTACCGGTTCTAATATTATTTCAGGATTACAAGTAGAATCTTCTCTATATGTACTATCTTTATTACACGAAACCATAATTGTTTCCTTTTTTTCAACCTTTTTAGGAATTTTTACATTAGGTACTATTGTTTTTATTGATATAATATTAGAATTTGTACTTGTACCATATTTGTTTATTGCGAGTATACTTATTTTATATTCTTTTCCTTTTGGTAAGTTATTGATTTCATATTTACAAAGTCTACAATTTATTTTATTTGGAAAAATTAGTTTTGATTTTTTGCCCTTTTCCTTTAAAATGATTACGTAATGTTTTAAAGTTTTAAAACCTTCTTCGGGGGGAAGCCACATTAAATGTATATAATTATTACTTGCCTTTGCTATTAATTTTAAAGATGACGGTAGAATTTCTTTTTCCTCTTCCACAGTATCTATTGATTTATTCTCATCTTCCTCAGATATACTTTCAGATAAAATATCGGAAACAAAATTTTCCTCAGTATTAACTTCTAACCAATTAATTAATAATAAAAATAATATTATTGAAAACATAATAATATTTAGATTAAGGTACATATAAAATAATAAGATATAATAATTTACAACAAATTATATTGTAATATCTAAAGTTTTTCCAAATAGTTGCTTAAGTAAATTATCTGTCATTCCGCCATCTGCGGAATATAATGAATTAACCTTTTTACCCATCTTATTTGAAAATCCTCTATCTTCAAGGATATCTTCAGATGAAGTCTTAAGAATGGTATCATCGTCAAGAATGACAGCATCGATAATGTCCTTTTTTAATTCATCGTTTTCTTTAACAGAATCAATTACGGTCTTTTTTGGTTTAATACTAGAAGCACTTTCTTTATAAGGCAAATCAATGTTTTCTGGGATTATAGTAATAATATTAGATAGTTTGCTCATACCTTTTGAATTTACAGCAGATACTCCAAAACTATAATAAACATTATTTTTTAGATTTGTTACAACATAAGAGCAAGATTGACATTTTGGATCTGGTGGAACTTCTATATTTATACCCATACTAGGATTGTTAGTTTTATAACCTATTACTACATATTTTTTAATAGGTAAGCTACCATCATATGGCCTCTCCCAATATAAAATAGCTTCTTTATTACCAGCAACTCCATCTATTTTAGGAGTATCAGGTGGAAAAGTATTATCTTCTTTAGGTTTTTCTAACCATTGACATACATCACTATTTGTACATGTTGAACAAATAAGCCCGCATGTTTTTTCAGTGCAAGTATCTCCTCCCCAATTTACCTTTTCACTACTATTACATACATTTGTACAATGAGTAATATTTTTACCAAAAGGATTAAATTGACATTTATCTGTTTTTTCTTTATCAACTTTTTGAACTGGCTTAACGATATTAGGAGGAACCAACCATTTACAATCAATTTCATCTTTGCAACCGGAGCAGACGTCCATACATTCATCTATTTTACAATTATTCATTTTTGTTTCAGCATGACAAAGTTTTACACAATCAATTTCTCTTAATCCTTTAGGAGCAAAAGCACACGTATTTATCTGGTCTATATTTTTTTTTATTATTTGTTTATTTTTATCAATTTCTTCTATCTTTGGGCACTTTTGACTTAAATCGCAAACTTCTTTTCTAGATAAAACTCTATTATATATTCTTATATTTCCTATTACTCCTTCAAAGTAGTGTTCGAAATTTGGTTTGTATCCTCCGGTTCCTATGATTATTTCTGATAAATCTTTTGGGAATCCAGAAATAAGATGTTTTTTTTGAATTTCTAATTCATTTATATGTAAAGTTTGAGTAGTATTATCTTGTGAGATGACTATGTGATACCAACTATTTACAATTTTATCTTTATTATGGACTGTTGACCAAAATCCAGAAACTTTGTCTCTAACTGAAAACGCCAAATATCTATTTTTAAGTATAGCTAATTCCCATTCTATATCTCCTCTACAATGTGCTAAAACATATTTTCTTTCTGGTATTTGATAAAAAATGCTTGGCTTAAATAAACAACAGAAAGTAAATCCATTTTTATATAAATCCTTTATATCTTTCATTTCCATATAACTACTTTTCCCATTGAATTTTAATCCTTTTGGCGACTTATACATATCAAACGGATTTGTCTCGAAAGATCCATCATTACATTTTCCTTTTTTAACATCCTCGTCTAATGAAGATACATATTCAATATTATGTAAAATACCATGGTTTCCCGAACCAGATTTATCTAAAGTCATATAAGATTGAGCTCCCGCATCATCTTTGCTTTCAATAAAATGAACTCCTATTTTTTTAAACCAGGGATGTTCAAGTATTTTATGTGGACCACTAATTAATTTTGAAGAATTGAAATCCCATAAAACCCATTTGTCATTTTTGAAAATAACTAAATTTTTACCATAAGGAACCATAGCATCAATACTATTTTTAAACAATCCCGGCATATTCTTAAACATAGTTTCTTTACCAAGAGTAGCCACATTTCCTAAAGGCTTATTATTTTTGAAATCCCACATAATATATGACGCCCCCTTAAAGATTATTAAAGACGAATTAGGAGATCTTGGATTTAAAATTACACAGTCAACACCATTATGAAATATATCAGGTAGACCCCTAAACCAGGGATGTTGACCGATATTATGTGGTCCACTACTTAGAGAGTCATTTGAAAAATCCCATAGTATCCATTTACCATCCTTAAATACTATGAGTTCTCTATCAGGATCTGATGGTCGCTGTACAATGCAATCTACCCCTTCTTGAAACTCTTTAGGGAAGTCTTTGAACCAATCATGGTGAACTATTCCATATGGTCCTAAAGCTGTAGCATGTTTTTTACTATTCCATAATAACCATTTTCCTTTTCTAAATATAATAACTTCTCCAAATCGTTCTTTAGGTCTTGGAAAAATAGTATCTATTTTAATAGACAAATTAATAGTCATATCGGAATCAATAAAGTTTTCTTTGCATGAGGAAAAGACTATTAATACTAATAATAATAATACTAAAAAAAGTAATATATATGTACTTCTCATTATATATATATTACATTTTTTTTAAAATTTTTGATTAATTATTTAATATTTATATTTGATTTAGGCATACTTTCAACTACCTCAGATAATTCACTTTTACCAAATTTATTAACTGCTATTATTCCCACAGAATAATTTCTAAAATTTTCAAGTTTATCCAATGTATGTTGGCAAAAATTACATCCAGTTTCTTCTACATACTTAACATTTATTCCACTTTGTGGCATATCGGATAAGAAATAACTTATCATATACCCAATGTTTTTTGAATCTTTTGAATGATTGGGCGACCATTGTACTATTATTTTGCTATTTGAAGGTATTACTCTAAATTCTTGTTTCGGGGGAGTCCCTATTTTATTTGACATACGAAAAGGAGACTCTTTTGACATCCATTTACAATATGACTCTTTTGTACAACTAGAACATATATTTTCACATTTTTCAGGATTGCAAGCTTCACCTCCCCACGTATCCCTATCATCACTACTACACCTATCCACACATGCTTGTTTAGTGGGACCCCATGGTGTAAACTTACATTCTTTCTCTACCAAGGGTTTTTTAGTCCATTGACATTTTTCAACATCTTTACATTGTTCGCAAATTCGTTTACATTCAGGATAAACACACGCTTTATCTCCCCACTGTATTTTTCTAGGGCTTATACAAGTATCAATGCAATTATGGAGATTGCTACCTTTTGGATCAAATGTACATGTAGGAGGTAAAAGCCATTTACACACCTTATAATCCTTACATGTCTCACATATATTATAACAAGAATCAGTATCGCAAGAACCGAGACTGCTACATTTTAATATACATTCTTTTTTTGTAGATCCCTTTGCTATAAATTTACAAGTTTCTAAGGTTTCCATAGTTTTAGATTTATAAAATATTAAAAATACCACTATAAAAAAGTATAGTATTAAAAAAAAACTCACTTTCATCTAATATAATATTACATAATATTATTACATAACATCTAAATTAAAATTATATTGATTTTGTAAAGTTTTTTTTTCAGGTTGTAAAAAATTTAAAACTTTATTATATTCATTAACTGATATATCACTGTAATATTTAATATTTCCAGAGGAATTATATACTTTATTTTCAGTTTTTTTGTTATCTTCTTTTAATTCTGTAATTTCTTCTTTTTTAGGAGAAATTCTTAATTTATTTGAAGGTCTGCTAAGACCATATTTATTTCTAGCATAAAGTATAATACTATAAACTTTATCATTAATTAAATTTATTAATGTATGTTCGCACAACGTGCATTCAATATCATTATTAAAATTAAAACCGAGAATTTCATCATTGTGAGATACACTAATATAATAACCAATTATATTATCTTTAGAATTTGTATTCATCCATGTTATTTTTATTTTACCATCTTCCGGATACCCCTTTATCTGTATCCTTTTAGGTTTCTTTTGATCTAATTTATATTCAGAAGTTTCCATTAACCATCGACATTGTTCTACATCATCACAAGTTTTACATATAGAATCACATATTTCTTTAGTACATAATTCGCCACCCCAATCTTTTTTATCAACACTCATACACCTATCATTACATGCCAATAATGTAGGACCCCGAGCTTGAAATTCACATTTTTTATTTCTATTTTTAAAATCTACCATTAATTTTTTAAATGAATTGATTTCTTCTTTTTGTTTTGTTTGTTCTGTTTCTTCATTTTCTATAGTTTCCCTTTCTTTATTTACAAGATCTTTAATATTGCAATTATTGTAAATACTTTGTTTACATATTTTATCTTTAGATTCTTCTTTAGATATCACCTGCACATCTCCTATATATCCAAAGAAAGGAGCTTTTTGATTTTTTGAAATGCCAAAAACAATAGAATCTAAAGTTTCTCTAAAATCATAATTTTCACTTACATCTCTGCCATTAATATACAATGTAAATTTTTCACCCAATGTTATATTTACATAATACCAAGTTTTTGATTTAATATCAACGTCCCCTAAAAGATTAATTCTTTTCTTATTCTTAAGAATACTTGCGTACAGTCTTCCACCTTCTAAATAACATAACAAGGAGCTGTTTTTTGAATCAAGTACTATCTGTTTCATATTAACATTTATTGGATATAGGTAAAAAGATATTGTATACTGATTTAAATTCAAATCATTTATTATTAGTGAGCTATCTTTATTTTCAAATAAAAATGCCTTTTTATTGGTTTTAGGTATCACTATAGTCTTTGTAACATTTCTTAACATTCCTTTTTTACCAGACTTTGATAAAATTAAAGTATCATTTTTATTATTAAATTTATTTGATAATTGAGTAAATTTATCTAATTCTCTATATTTATTACATTTTAATTTGGGTATTATAAATAAAAACATAATAAAAAAAAGTAGTAAAAATAATGTTTCCATTCCTATATATTTATAGAGATATTATTTATCAGATTACATTGCAATTTATATTTTTACAACTGTCTACTACTAAAAAATAAAAAAATATATAAAATAATATGATGAAAAGTATATAAATTAGGTCAAAAAAATAGGGATCTATATTTAAATTTCCTAAATGTTTTATTAAAACTAATGTTAACATAATACAAATATTTATAACAAGTAATATTGTAAATTCAAATTCTATTTCCATATATTATTTGTTAATTTATTAATTTTGTATATTAAAATTAATTAGAAATATTATTTTTTTGTATTCTTTCAAAGAAATTAGGTAAAGATTCATAGTTATCTAAAATATGAGAATTTTTATTCTCAAAATTTTTATTAACACAACCTCTTTTACTAACCATTAACTCTTTTTTGAGTTGTTCATCAGTTTCAAAAAGTGAATTTGAAACTTGATTTGGTTCAACCAGCCCGTTTGGAGATATCGTTTCCTGATTAGATATTTTACCCAAACCTATATTATTAATTGCTCTTACACTAACATCATAATATACCCCATTTTTTAAACCAGATACTATATGATTACATTGTTCGCATTCTGAATCAGATGATAAACTTAATTTTACCCCCACTTCCGGATTAAATGAGTCATGAATCATAATCAAATAATCCGTAATTGGAGTACCTCCATCATAAGGCTTGGCCCATTCTAAAGAAATTTTCTTATCCATGGGGATTGCCCGTATTTCGGGAGCATAAGGTACATCGTGTTTTTGTACTTTTTTTGTAATTATATCTTTAATAATAGGCCTTTCTATCCATTTACAATTTTCATAATCAATACAGTTTTTACACACATTTTGACAATAATCATAATCACATTTTTTATTACCAGAACATGATGTTAAGCAATCTTTCAATGTTAAACCTTTTGGAATAAAATTACACTTGCCGTCATCACTTTCATCTTCTACTAAAACTTTACATAGTTTTGATAAATGACATAATTCATCTTTCCCGAGGTTTCTTTTAAAAACTTTAATTCTTCCAATATATCCATTAAAATGTAATTCCTGATTTTTGTTTGAACCTATAAAAATTTCTTTGGTTTTTTTGTTATATGATAATGCTTTATTATTTTCTATACCATTTATATGGATTTTAAGACCTCCTGAATTTATAGATACAGCGAGATTATACCAAGTATTATTTTCAATAAGTTGATCACTTATTATCATTTCCCTATCTAATATAGCTCTACAGTTTTTACCACTTAAGTCTATAGACCAATTTCCAGATTTAGAATATATTAAAGGTTGATTTTTATTTTCTAATACCTTAAAAAATAAACTTATTGTGAAATTTTCAAGTTCTAATTTTTCTATTTTTACAAAACTTGTTTTGCCGTTAAATCTCAATGCCTTCATATTATGTTTTTTGCTTACAACATATTTACTTATATCTTTAACAACCGCCTTATCTTGTTGTATTTCATCATCCAAAAGAAATTTAAAATTTGTAAATTTTTCATTACTATTAAAGTAATAATAGATAAATACAGCTAAAACAAATATTATAATTATAGTATACTTCATTATATTATTATAATATTTTTTTGTTATTTAATTTCATTTTATTCTATTAATAATCTAAATCAACCGGTCCATTGTTTAAATGATTTAAAGCTTAGTTTTTTGGAACAGTTGGACTGTAAACCCCTTCATCTTCCTCTTCTTCGCCATCAGATTCTTCGAAGATATTTAACATATCTTCAACTTCTTCGGGGTCAGCACCCATATCATTTAACATGGCATTACCTTGTCTTACAAATACATATGCACGAAGATTTAACTCATTTACAATACTTGATACAATTTGTTCACCCCTCTCCTCTGCGAGTCTAAGCAATTCTTTCTCCGCATCAACAATCTCATTAAATTTAACAATTCCCAAATGAACAACAGCCCTTACTATAGATTCCGCATGTCTATATCCGGCGGATACAATTTGGCTTACTAAAGTTAATACTTTATCACATTGTGATAAAATTTCATCAATTGTCAACCCAATTAAACCAATACCTATGAGTGCGGGTTTTCTAAATAATCGTGAAACTCCAATTCCAATAATCTGAATACTTTGGTATATATCATTGATTTTTTCTTTTATAACTCCGGTTGCTTTTACTTTAAAAGTGTAAATATACTCTGAAATTTCAAGTATTTTGGATTTAGTAGCATTATTTGCTCTTGCTAATAAGTCTTCTGCTTTATGTTTTAACTCATTTAATTCATCTGTTTTAGATTTAATCCACTTCTTCAATTCCGTTTTCTTTCTTTTCAATTCTTTTACCTTACTTTCCATTTGGGCTTTAAATTCTATCTTTTTATTTTTGTATTCTTTTAATAATTCATTTCCTTTTTCTCGTAAGCTATCAGCCATAGAATATACAACATCGGAAATTGCTTTTTTAGTTCTTTCTATAGCATTTGAAGCATTTTGTACAGTATTTGTAATAGCCTTTTTAGTGCGTCTGGCAGAGGAAACTAGCATAGCGGCAACTTCAGAAGCTAAAGCATGAGCATTATTAAATTTTTCAATTGCTGTCTGCTTTAAATCAACCGCCTTATTTTTTATTAATTTTTTACCTTCTGATAACAAAGAATCGATTTGCCTTATTTTTTCTTCTGCTGCTGTTTTTATACCAACACCTAAATTAATTATTTTTGATTTTAACATAATTGATTTTTTATAAATTGTATCTGCTATATGATTATATATTTCACCTACTCCACCCATTAATTCATCTTTCATTTTATTAATAGACTTACGTAATTTATTCTTAATGTTATAAATACTCGCCATTAGTTTATTACCCGTTTCATTTGCATCATTGTATAATCTTTCATATTCCTCTTCAACACCATAAAACCCCTCATCCATTTGTTCTTTTTGTTCTATTGCCAAATTAATTAAATAATTAGCTAATTTTATAGAATCATCATGTCCTGCTTTTGCCAATTCTAATGTACGTGTTTTAAGTTCACCTGAATACTTTACAAGACGATTAACAGCTGATATAGCCATCTCGAGAGCTAATTGATTATGTGGTCCGAAGGAGGGTCCTAAAACTAAAACTTCTTGTAATTGTACTATAAATGATACAAATGTGTCATTAATAACATTTAACGCTCTTGAAGGTAAATCCTTAATTTCAACCCAAATTTCAGCTAATTTTTTACCCCCTTCAATTACCAATTCCTTTCCTTGATTTAATAATTTTTGTGCTGCCTCTTCTCTTTCTCTAAACTTTGCTAATTTATCCTTGGCAACTTTTTTCACTCTATTGTAATATTCTGTACCTAATACTGATAACAACTCTCTAGCAAGTCTCACCTTTTCTTGTCCTTCCAAAACTAAATCATTTGCGCTATCAATCAGTGAATTTATTTTGGTTGAAATTGCTTCTTTGCCCGCAGTAATAAGCTCAATTCTACGTCTTTCTATTGCCTCAAAAACATCATAGACTTTATCCTGGACAGTTGTTATTGCTGCGGTTATTACTGCTTGGCTTTGACTTATTTTTAATGAAAGAGCGGCTTTTGCTTCTAGGTATTTTTTTGCTATTTCTCCCGCTAATTCTTCGCCTCTTTCGATTTGATCATTAATATCTTTTTGTATTTCACTAATTCTTTCTTGTCCTTCTGCTATCTTTTCACCAGCATAATCTATAACACTATCAATCTTTTCTTCAATATAATTATATGCTGTTGTAGCCAATTCTTTTAATTTTGCCCGAGCTTCTCCTGGTAATCTAACAATTTTATCTATGACTGCAGAAGCAAAAAGTATAGCTTTTTCTCCAGTTTCCTTGACTGTACCGACAACTAATTTAGCTGTGTCAAGTACGGTGCCGGTCACTCTATTATACAGTTCTTCGCCTTTGGTAATCATATCCCTTGCTTTCTCATCAATTTTGCCTTTTGCTATTGAGAATGCCGCTAAAGAAATATATCCAATTTCTTTTATTTTAGCTAAACCCATTCTTACTAAATTTTTAGCAGCTTCAGCAGCAGGCATTAATAAATCACTATCATCATTACTATTATTATTGTCATCATTATCCTCATTTCCACTCGCATTTTCTAAAGCTTTTCTCTCTCTTTCCTCTCTTCTTTTTTTTGCTTCTTCTATTGCTTTATCAATAAATTTTTCAGTTTCTAACATACCGGCATCAACTAATTTTAAAAATTCTTCAGTTAATACTGCTAATTTTTCAGCTGTTAAAAATGTTAGTTTGGCTGTTATTATACCAAACCTTACACTAATGTTCAACATAAGTTTCGCGCTTGGATATACTAATTTTGAGAATTCGTATAATTGAGCTAATGCAAAATATGATCCTGAAACTACTAATTTTTTAGCGATTTTAACCCCTTCTATAATCCCGGTTTCTAAGGCAGGAATTACTTGTTCCTTTACCATTTTAATACCATCATTCATCAGCTTGCCTGCCTTAACTGATAATTCTTCAATACCTATAGATAATTTTTCTTTATGTTGAGTAGCTTCTTCATAAGCTTTCGAAGTAAAATCTACACCGTCTTCTATTAAATTTTGGATTTTTTCCTCGGCTTTAATATATCTTTGATGCCATTCATCTTTGATTCTTTCATAAACTATTGCGGCTCCGCGCACCTTAATGTTGGCTTGTTTATATGTTTTTTTAATATACTCTTGGACGTCTTTACCGTAATTCTGAATTAAAACCTTCAATTCTTTATATCTAGTTGTTATGTTATTCCAAGTTTTTGTTAAGGTATTCTTAACTACTATCCAAGCTTCTTTAACTTTACTCTTTAGCAATTCAGCCCCGTCTTCCACGCTTTTAATAACAATTTTAGCTATTTCAGATAATTTTTCACTGGCATCTGCGATTTTCTCTTTAGCCTGTTCGAACTTCTCAGCAGCTAGTTGTTTAGCACTTGCCGTGCCTTCAGAGACTTTAGCCATAGCTTCTTTTTTCAATTTATCAGCATCTTTTATCAATTCTCGGGCTGCTAAAATAACTCTTTTTTGTGCTGCGTCGAGTTTATCTTTACCAGCTTTAAGAATACTTAATGAATTTTCTACAGCAGCTTGAGTTTTCTCTTTAGCGTACTTGATAAGCGCCGCGGTATTTTCTTTAATTTTTTTAAGGGCGTATTGCCCCGCGGCTTTTGCCATTTTTATAGCGTGTTCTATTGCTTCTTTTGCTGCTCCAGTCATAGATTTAGCTTTATCTTTTAACCACGTCACCTTTTCTATTGCTTGGTTTTTTAAGTCTGCAAGTTTTGCTTGTAGTGAGTAAAAAGCATCAGATACTGCATGGCCTGCCTCTATCATTTTTTCAAGAGCAACAGCGCCAATTTTTTTAACAACTTCAACAATTTGTCTTCCTAATTGAACAATTTGTTTTAAAAAATCCATTGCTTCTTCTTTTGAACTTTCATAAATCTCTCTGAGAGCATTTGTGCTTCTTCTAGAAATAGAACTGAAAGCATCCCAAACATCATCAAGTTGACTATGGGCCCATTTCGACGCATCGCCTCCATATAGAACAATATCTGTAGGGTTGTTTCTCTTTGAAAAATTGTGTTTTTTTGATAAAATACTAATTCTATTTCTTTTTTGACTTAATCTATTTTTAGATCTTTTAAAATTTCTTCTTTTTTGAGAACGCAAATTATACAACATTTATAATATTACATAAGATTTTATTATAATTTTTTTAAAATAAAAAAAAATTTAATTTTTATTACAAAGTACATATTCTTTTTTTACTATATTATTATCTAAAATTTTAGATACCGTTTTGTTAAAAGTTTTATAAGGTTTAAATGTTTCTATATTAGACATTTGGCTTAGGCCTAATTTATTAAATGCCCTTATTCCAACACTATAAGTTTCTTCGGGATCTAAATTATCTAATATATGAACACACTCTTCGCATTTTGGGAATGGCACCATATTTATCGAAACACCCTCTTGTTTTTTAAATGTTTTAAAAAGAAAACAAATATAAGCTTCAATAGCAGAATTTCCGGGATATGGCCTATCCCAAGTTATTCTTACTTTTCCATTATAAGTCTTTAGGTGTATTTGAGGCGATAAAGGTTTCCCTTCAGGATCATAAACTGGCGGAGGTTCTATCAGTTCATCCTCTTTTTTTTTAATAGGTAATGGATCAAGCCATGGACAAGTTTCGGGGTCTTGGCAGTTTAAACATATTTTTTGACAATTAAGATAGTCGCAATTATCCTCTTTTACGCAAGTATTGATACAACTTACTTTTGATGGACCATATGGTATAAAAGAACAAGTCTTTTTGGGTGGAGGTTTAAGCCAAGCACAATATTCAGAATCGGAACAATTATTACATAGATTTTTACATACAACCTCATCGCAATTTTCTTTACTCATACAAATTTCTGAACATTTTGCTTTGGTATCGCCGGCAGGTATAAATTTACACCTTGGTTTTTTAACTTCTTCTTCCGCCTCTACTTTCACTTTTGCTTTAGGTTTTTCAATATTGCAGAGTTCGTGCAGGGCACACACTTCAGTTAAATTTAAAATTCTATGAAATATATTTATCTTTCCTATTACACCATTGAAGCAATATCTTTTTGAAATATCTGTTCCAAATACAACCATTTTACAGACATTTGTTTTTTTTACTTCAGTTTCAGTTAAATTACCATTGAGATACATTTTTACCTTTCTACCGTCATATGTTAATACAAAATGATAATATTCTTTGTCGTTAAGTTTTCTTTTGTATACAATTTTTTTTACATCTGAATCAGAAAAAAATGTCAAAGACACGTATCCATTTTCTAGTGAGACTACAAATCCGCCCGATGATGAACTCATTAATATTTGTTTGTCAGTTGGAAATGAATTTTTAAATATTAATGATATAGAATATGTAGAATAATTTACGTTAGGTACCACCATGTAAGAATTTATTCCGTTAAATTTTAAGCCATTTCCTAGATCATTCGGTAATTTTATAAATTTAGATATATCATATATAACTGCTTTTCTACCTCCTATAGTATCATTAATAACATATTTATATTTAGCTTTATTAGATTCTTCAACATTCTTATTTGGAATCTCCGTAAAATGATCTTTTTTACTCATACCAAAAAGTATAATTAAAATTAATAATAACATAAAAATGCATAATTTCATCATTAATATATAATAATAAATTATTTATATGACAAAATTTAAAATTAACCTAAATGTTTTTTGGCTTTAGCTTTTTGTTGTTTTTGTTGTATTTTAGTCATAGAATTTTGTAATTTATTAAACTTTTGAACCATTTTTACATTATAGTCTGACAATTCTTTCAATACGAGTACTAGATATGGAACTAATCTTTCGTTTTTTATTATTTGATATTTATTTATTTTCATAAATGGAAATTTCTTTAATATTTCAATCTGAACCATATTATCAACAATCATAGGATATCGTTTTTTGATTTCACTATGCTTAAAACCAAATGTATGGTATGAGTTTGCCAATCCCTCCCCAACATAATACCTATAAGTATTGATTTTAGAAATTTTATTTAAATTTATTGGAAGATCTTTAATATAAGGTAATGGAGGCCCTGGTACAAAATGTTCACTAATTTTTAGTTTAGAAGATAAATTATATAATAAAAATAAAAATGAAATAAGTATAATAATAAGTTTATTATTCATATTTTATTAAAATATTTTAAATATTATAGCATTACATTTTTTTAATTTTTTGAATCATTTCATCTATTTTCTTTTCTTGTTCTTTGATATTTTTATATATTTTTTTTATACTATCAACCACCAGTGGTACCATAACTTCATTAGATACTAAACCATCTCTGAAAAGCTCCGGCATATTTAATTTCTTAACTTCTTCTGGATTAAACCCAACTGTTTTACCTTTAAAATTTTTACAAATCTGCTTTGGAGCTCCCAAAGATACTACCGGATTAGGAAAGCATAATTTTTTATTTACAATGAAGATTCCAGGATTTAAATTTGTTAACATAGATAGGGAATCTTTATTTATTTTTTGAAAATTTGATATATTGGATGGAATTTCTTTTTGTGTACTATTGTTTCTACCTTGGGGCATAGAAAAAAAATCTGTATTTCGGGATAAAAATAATAATACAATAAATATTAACATAATTATATAAATATTCATTAATTAGTATAGAGAAATTTATTTTTTTACATATTCTTCTCTTAATTTATCTAACGATTTTTGAGAATTAATTATTTTTTTTAATTCATGCCTCAAATTTCTTAATTTTAAATTTTGATTTAATCTTTTAGATCTAATTTCACTCGATTTTTTTTCAATAACATCTTCATAATCTAATTTTTTACTATTTTTTTTTGGTTCAGAAAGTTCTGGTTTTGGATAAACTAGCATATTACTTTTAGTATCATAACTATTAGGTGGGGGAGAATCTTCTTTTCCTAATTGTTTATTAATAAACTCAGTTAATATTTTATCGTCTGCTTGAGAGCTTGCTAAATATATATTAGCATTTTTGCCTATATCTTTAGCACTATCTAAAATATCTAATTTTGTAATACCAGATTTAGGTTTTAAGTCCATTACCAATTTGTCTAGAGAAATAAAATTTTCATATTTTTTATTGTGAATATAAATTAATAACATAGTTAAAATTATTATTACAAATTTATACATATATTAACAAAATATATTATTTATATTATTTTCATAATATAAATTAATGCGTAATATGGAGGCATGTTTTCATGAGAATGATTTGATCCACTATAATTTAAGGAATGTTTATGCTGTCCACTATTATGTATTGAAATACTATGACTATGATCTCCTGACATTGAGGAATATTGCTTAAAACTGCCGTCCCCATCATTTTTGGTACTGCCTTCAGTTGCTCTTCCTTTATGTTTAAAATTAGCATGATATTGAGTTGCATAATGATTATGTCTACCAGCTCTTGATATATTGGCTGTATGATTATGTCTTCCTGAATAATTCATTGCGTGCGAGTGTTTTGGCATTTGGTTTAATGATAATTTTACTCTTTCTAACCCACCTTTAGTATTTAATTTTCTAGATTGGGAAGCTCCCATAATAAATCTACCTGTAAGATTAGGACTTCCATTTCTCCCATCGCAAATTGTCCAACCATATGGAATTTTAGTCGAACTATTAAATGCTATAATAGAACCCTTGGGCATCAAATGATGTAAAATATTAGTTTTTCCACTTTTAATGTCCCCATTAACAACCAAATCTCCTCCAGAATAAATCAATGGCTTTTGACCTGAACTTTGTCTATTTTTAACGTAAAAATCAATATTTTTATCTTCATCTTTGCACATTATAGGATAAACTATTGAGCCATCGTTATCATATCCATCAATCATTAGTTTATAACTTGTTTGGCCTTTTCTACCATTATTAGATCCTTCATTGTGTTTCCCTCCTAAATATAATTGCATCTGATTATTTTTATTTTTGCCACTAAATCCTCTATCTAGTCCACCTAAATGTAATTGTCCATTTTTTTCTAGCATATGTAATCCTAAGTCTCCCTTTTCGCCTTTAATGGCTTGTTTTGTAAAGTCCATGACAGATACCAAAGATTTATTTTGATTAACATTTTCAAAATTATCGCAATGTTTTATATTATATAATATGTAAACTAACAATAAAATACATACTAAAATAACTGATTTTATAATTGTTTTAGATATCATTTAATATAATAAAATATAAAAAAGAATTTCAATTTAAAAAATAATTAGGTAAATTTATATAGAGCATTTTCTAAAAGTTCAAGTCTCTTATTTATTGTGGTATTTAAAGCTTGAATTCTTAGGATTTCATTTTGTTGATGTTTAATTGTTTCTAATAAAAATGGTATTGTTCCTATATAATTAACACTTTTATTTCCTTCTTCGCCAGAAACTAATTCAGGTACTATCTTTTCAACTTCTTGGGCTATAAATCCGTATTCCGTTCTATTTAAATCCTGATTTTGATTTTTCCAATTAAAACTTACACCATTTAGTGCAAGTATTTTTAAAGGATTCTTTATAGTTTTAATATTATTCTTTAAAGTTCTATCTGATCTTTGATTGACTCTTAAACACCAAATCTGGTATCTAACTTTCATATCGTGTGCTATATAGCAATCGTCCCATATGCTAACTTGTCTACGATATCCTGTTGCCCAATTATTTGGACCTTTTGCTTTAGATCTTCCAAGTATCATTAAAGAATTGTAATTTTTACCATTTTCTATACATGCATATCCAGTCGGGTTTCCCAAACCAGTATGATTACTATTAACATTATCAAATACTATGCCATTCCCATTCATTCTAAGTTGATCAGTGCTAACTAATCTTCCACTTATTCTTGTTCCCTTGAGTGTTGTGTTTCCTTTCACAGTCAAATTATTTGTTATGTCTTGTGAGCCGTTAACATTAAGTTGATCCCAAATCCCGACCTTTCTTATACCATTATCCATTCTTCCTAAAAGCATTAGGCATTTATAATTTTTAGCATTTTGTATAGAACAGTTGCCCTCTTTTCTGGCCCAACCTGTAAAATTGCTATTTGTATTTTGAAAATAAATACCTTTCCCTTTGTCACTAATATAGTGTGAACTTGTTAATTCCTTAATCATAGCTTTGCTAGTGATATTAAGATTACTACTTTCTAATGTATTTTTACTTTTTATTATACCATTACACGTTAATGACCCAACACAAACTATATTTCCACGACAATCTAGGACACTTTTGCTTGATTCTAATCTTATATCTCCACTTATATTGAGAAGAGGTCTTGTTGTACTTGATTTTCTATTTTTTAGATATAAATCAACATTTCCATTTTTATCTCTACAGTAAATTGGATAAACAGTACTCCCAGTATTATCATATCCATCTATTTTCAATTTATAAGTAGTTTGGCCACCTCTTCCATTATTTGCTCCTTGTCCATAAGCTCCTCCTAAATATAATTGTACTTCTCCGTTAGAATTTATACCACTTTTCCCTTTATTTTCTGCTCCAAGCCACAGTTTTCCTGTAGATGTGATGGATCCTGTCAGACTTTCTCCCTGTTCACCTGTGAATCCTTTATTTCCTTGAATTCCTCTTCCGCCTCTATCTCCTTTTTCCCCAGGTTCTCCTACATCACCTTTTATAGCGAATTTTGTAAAATCTTGATATGCTACTAAAGTATCCTCATCTAATACTGTATCATCTATATTCTTTTTTTCTCCAAATAAACCGTCTTCATTATCTTTATCTAAAATATTAAGATCTTGAAATTGTTCACGTTTATTGTATTTTATTAAAAAAATACACAATGTAATAAAAATAAAAACAGAAATCAATATATTCTTGTTGTTTACATTCATTATAGATTAATATATACTTATATAATATTTTTAAAAAAAAGTCATTAACTATTTAAAATTGTTTTTAATTTTAGAAATCATTTCTTTTAGTTCATCTATTGTTTCATTTTGTTTATTATTTTTTTTTAAATTCATATTAATTCCATTTAGATTAGAATTTCTTGATTTACAAAAGTTAATTGTATTTTTTTTGTAATTTAATATATCTCTTAACTCCTCACTAAACTGAAACTGTTCAACAGATAGAATAACCCCACATTTATATTTTATAATATCATCAAAAGAAATATTATTTTCCTTATTATGTGTATCTTTATACTTTGTGAAATTAGATAAATAATCAGGAAAAGTCTGTTTTATTATATCATTATATGATGTAGCTAACAATTTACCATCAGTATCGTGTAACAAATCATAAACTCTCTGGTTATTAACATTTTCATTGTCCCATTCAGATGAATCCCACTCCATAGTCATTTTTTTATAAATTTTATGATCTAATAATCCTATACCAAGCATAATACCATCTTTATCAAAAAGAATTTTTTTCATTGGTTTATCATAGTTTATTGGACCATACCAATCCGCATTGTTAGAATTTTTTCTATAAATTTGACCGGTTGATGCTTCGCAACCTAATAAGTTTCCTTTTAAATCAAAAGTTATGCTTCTAATATTTTCATTGGATTCTAACCTTTTCCATTTACTTCTTATATCTTTATTCTCCTTAATAAAAATACTGTAAATTTTAGTATTATTTGAAATTTTCAGTGAAACACACATTAGCACCATATCTAAATTATAACATAGATCTATAATTACACTATTTGGCTCAGTACTTGAATTTAAAATTGGACCTTTCCAAGAACCGCTCTTCAATGAATTTGTGATAACTAAATTTCCTGAATAGTCAGAATTATTTTCAGGTATTATTGTCCCTAAATAACTAAGTTTATCGAGGGTTGGTATAATATTATAAATAGTTCGTTTAATTGGTGAGCTAAAATGCTCTTTATTTTTAGAACTATAAATTAAAATTAAAATTGGTACCATAAATACTAAACATAGTAATAAATTTTTATTCATTATATATAATATAATATATTTAATACAACAAATTATTAATTTTACAAAAATCATTTCTGGATAATCAGTTGATATTAATATCAATTGTTCCTTTGTTAGAAATCTTTTCCTTTGCTATATTGATAGCATTAAGTTGCTTTTTAACACGGTCATTAAAATCTAATCTATAAATGCCTTGTTTTTTAATATCATTGTTTATTCGTTTTTTATAAATATCATCAATCTCTCTTTGTAATTCTGATATTTGCTCTCTCTTTTTTTTTAAAATTCTATCTTTAAATTTTTTTAAAAGAAGGGTATCATTACTTTTTCTATCTAAATTTTTTAATTCTTTACAAAAATTTGTTGTCTCATTATGAGTTAGTTGCATTTTATCTACATAATTAAAGTATTGTTCTATTCTATAATTATTGTAAATAATCAAAAATACTAACGTTAAACTAGTTATTATTAGTAAATTCATATATTATTAAGTAATATTTTAATTATTATTTTAATTAGGTTTTAAAATCATCTGAAACTTGCTTATTTGATAGTACTTTTTTATTACATCCCATACATAAATCATTGTCAAGTTTATTAACATGGATCATTTTACTTTTATCTATTCCTGGACATGTTTTATCACACTTTAAAACATTATCTTCACTATTATATTTTTTATCTTTGTATCTATCTTTAATTTTGTTCATTTGATTTTTTAATAACTCGGGACTTGATACATTTAAATTTATTTTAGTAGATCCTTTTGGAATAAGTCCTTTTGATGCTAATTTTCTTATTGTATGGTAGTCTTTGTTGATTCTATCCATATTTTTATTTCTACAAGAGTTATTAATTTCGCTACGTCTCATTTGTTCTAATCTTAGAGTTTTTAGAATATTTTGTAATTCTTCTATTTGTTTATCCTGCTCATCTAATTCTCTAAATGCTAAATCATTTATTTTCATTTGTTCTAAGTTATCTTTTAATTTTTGTCTACGATCTAATGTATTACATAAATATTCAGCATCTTCTAATTTTTGAAACATATTTTTCATCTCATTTGATTCCTTAACTAAATTTTCGGGTTCTTTTAGTGGTAATTCGGAGTCAATTGGATCATTGTCAAAAACTTCTTCATGTTCAATTAAATCTTTTCCTCGTTGTTCTTCATTATCAATAGTTTGCTTTATATTAGTATTAATTAATTTGTTATTATCGATAATATCAGTTTTATTATTGGCAAATTGTTTAAATTTTTTTTTTAGTTCATCCATAAATTGAGTTAAATCAGACTTTTTATCTTTGTTTAAATCAACTTCTTCTAGTATTTTTATATTAGATTTTCCATCATTATCAAGATCAATATCAATATCAAATGCTTCGCTATCAATAGAATCTTCGCTGTCAGATAAATTTGTTGATTCTAAAAAAGTTTCTGTATTGTTTTTAATATATATAGCATTTAAAACCAAAATCATAATAACAATACCTAAAATAGGTAAACATTTAGAATAAATATTTGTCATATAATTATAGCATATATTTATTTTAATAAAATCTATAATATTTGTTGTAATTTATATATATATTTATCTTCTAGACTTTGTAAGTTAAGATTTCCTATGAAGGCTTTCTTATAATTCATTTTATCAAAAGGGTTTAATTTTTTATTATTATAGTATACTGGATTGCTATTATTAACAACTTTGTTTACTGAGGTTTTTAATACATTATTAATATCACTAAGTTTATTTGAATAGCTGTTTATGAAGTTATAATTTGGCGCGGAACTATATGATCTAAAATCGTCTCCAAAAAACTCTAAAATGTTGTATTTAAAAATGTATGGAAATAAAATAAAAAAAATAAAGACAGCTAAATATTTTTTATTCATATAATATTAAAATATATTTTATTTACAATTGGATGCTGATGGAACTAATGAAGTTCTAAATCTCTGATATGGAGAAGCTGTTAAAGGTTCGATACTTAACCCCTGATCTGTAATACTTATACATTCTCCAGGTCTTTCCAAGGGAGATATCACTTTAAATGGATAAACAACGTCGTCTGTTTTAAAAACCAATTTTTTTGTACCGTCATTAATTTTATCTATATGCTCATTATAAGTCTCATAGCTTTGTATATCATGTATAACAAAATGTTGAGTAAAATCTGACATTTCAGTACCCGCCACCCCATAGATACCCGATTTTTTAAAAAATAAACAACCATCATTCAAAAATACTAAAAATTTACCTGTAGGATTACCATTGACTTCTACTGGTCTAATATTTAATCTATCTCCATTTGCTAGACATTTTATACTTCTACTTTCATTATCATTAATTCCTGTTATTTTTTTTTTCAATTTATTAATATCGTCTAACTCTTTTTTTAATTTTTTAAGTCTACTAGATTGAATTTTTTCATTAATTTCAAATGAATCTTGTGATAAATCAAACTTGCGTTTAAGTATAGATTCTAGTTCTTTTTGATAATTATTGTGAAATTCTCCTAATTTATTAATTCCTTCACTAAACTTATCTGTTTGTTGAGAAATTTTATTTTTAGAATTGTCTATCAATTCTTTTAAGTCTTTTCTTTCTTTTACAATTTGATTTAATATATCACTATTTCTATTATAATCATTTTCCTGTTTTTTTTTTAAATCATAAAAGTCTCTTGCCCACTTAGAACGTTCAATATTTGAATCTGTAATAATCTGGTTAAGCATTCTTCCTTGGGTAGGTAGATCCCCATCCTTTTTCAACATATTTGATAATATTGTATCCACCTTTTTACCCTCTTTTATTTGGTCATTATGAGTACTAATAGATTTCTTCATTGATTCAATGTTTTCTTTAATTTTATTTTCTTTATTATCATCATCATTTAAATTAGAATTGTTATTGTTTAAATTAGAATTGTTATTATTTAAATTAGAATTGTTATTGTTTAAATTAGAATTGTTATTGTTTGGTTTATCTTGAAACATTTCTTTAGTTTTTTTATTTTCTGAAAATCTTTGAATATTCATGAAAATTAATATGAGTATTAAAACGCTTAGAACTAAACAACATTGTTTTTGATCTAACATATATTATAGATTAATATTTTTATTATATAAATTATCTTTTAAAAATTAATTGTTATTAGCCCAATAAAACCGTGAATATTGGTCATTATCGATGTCATGATTTATATTGCTTGAAGGTATTTGACGAACTGGTGGGTTGTTTCTAATTGTATTTTTTTGTCTATTTCTATTTACATTATTTGGTTTACGGTTATTATCGCATTTTTTGCACTCTTGACATTCACTTTCTTTTTTAGAGGATTCTATAGGGATAGCATCAGTTGTATATTTAATATTCAAATTAGCATTTACCATTATACCTAAGACTATAAATGTAAATAATAATATATATTTTATTACTTTAAATTGATTCATATAATAATAAAATATAAAAAATTGAAAAATTATTTAAAGAAAAAATAAAATCAAATAACAATATGAGTACAAACACAGAGATACAAAAATTTTCTCACCATGAACATATTTTAAAAATATCGGACACATATATAGGTAGTACTGAAAAAACAACAGAAGATATGTGGATTTATGATGAAAACGAAAAAAAAATGGTAAAAAATATTTTAACTTTTATACCTGGAGAATACAAAATATTTGATGAAATAGTTGTAAATGCTGTTGATCATGCTACTAGAACATATGAAAAATTTAAAAAGAATAAAAATATAGAAACAGTTAAAAATATTAAAATTACAATAGAAGATGTTACTGGAAGAATAACTGTTTTTAATGATGGGGAGGGTATTCCTATTGAAATTCATTCTAAAGAAGGGGTATATACTCCAGAATTGATATTTGGACACTTACTAACTTCTTCAAATTATGATGTAGATAAAAAAATCAAGCATGTTGGAGGGAAAAATGGGTATGGAGCAAAACTAACAAATATTTTCTCCACAGAATTTACAATAGAGACTGTGTGCAGTAAATCTGGCAAAAAATACTCTCAAACATTTGAAAATAATATGTACAAAAAGTCTAAACCAAAAATTACAGTAAATAAAGGTAAACCCTATACAAAAATATCTTTTATACCTGACCATAAAAGATTCAAATGCGATAAACTTGGATCAGATTTAATTCTGCTTATGAAAAAAAGAGTTTATGATATAGCAGCTTGTACATCTTCCTCTATTAATGTTTGGCTTAATGGATCCAAAATAGAAACTAAAAGTTTTGAAAAATACATGGATTTGTTTATCGGTTCTAAATCTGAAACAAAAAGAGCATTTGAAATTGTAAATGATAGGTGGCAAGTTGGGGCAGCATTGAACCCGAACTTGACCTTTGAACACATTTCTATGGTGAATGGTATCAATACTACGCATGGGGGAAAACATGTAGATTACGTTATTAACAACATAACTAAAAAACTATCTGAATACATCAAAAAAAAGAAGAAGATAGATATTAAACCGTCTTACATCAAGGATAATATAATAGTATTTATAAACTCAAAAATAGATGACCCTTCTTTTAATAGTCAAATCAAAGAATGCTTAACAACAAATATGAGTAAATTTGGATCAAAATGTGAACTAAGCGATAAGTTCATTGATACTTTAGCAAAAAGTGGTATATTAGAAAAAGCGATTGAACTTAAATCCGCAAAAGAAAACAAAGATTTGAAAAAAACCGATGGGAAAAAAAAGAACAGAATAACCGGAATACCTAAATTGGATGATGCTAATTGGGCAGGTACTAGAAAATCAAAAGATACCACTCTTATATTAACAGAAGGGGATTCTGCAAAAGCGATGGCTATAGCAGGATTGGGGGTGGTTGGTAGGGACAAATTTGGAGTATTCCCTCTACGTGGTAAATTACTTAATGTTAAAGGAAATGAAATCAGTATGGTAAAAAAAATATTAAACAATGCTGAAATAAGTAATTTGAAAAAAATCATTGGACTTGAAGCCGGAAGAGAATACAAAAATGTAGATGATTTGAGATATGGAAGAGTGTGTATCCTAACTGATCAAGATGAAGATGGTTCGCATATAAAAGGATTGGTATTTAATTTATTCGAAACTCTATGGCCATCCTTATTTCGTCAAAAGGGATTTTTAACAACTATACTTACTCCTGTTATAAAAGCATCAAAAAAAAAGAAAGTACATGAATTTTATTGTATATCTGACTATGAAAAATGGAAATCAAAAAATGACAATGGTAAGGGGTGGACTATTAAATATTATAAAGGATTGGGTACTAGTACTGCCAAGGAAGCCCGTGAATATTTCAATAAATTTAAATTGGTAACTTACACCGCTGATAATAAAGAAGACATTGAATCTATACATCTTGCTTTTGGACAAGAAAATAATAGTGCTGATTTACGGAAAGATTGGTTGAAGAAACATGATCAAAATGTTACTTTAGATTATAATTCATCACACGTATCCATTCGCGAATTTGTGTATTATGATTTGTCGCACTTTTCTAATTCTGATAATAAAAGATCTCTTCCAAATGTTATAGACGGTTTCAAAACCTCCCAAAGAAAAGTATTCTATGCGGCTATTAAAAGAAATTTAACAAAAGAAATAAGAGTAGCCCAATTTGCGGGTTATGTTAGTGAGCACGCGGCATATCATCATGGCGAAGCAAGTTTGCAAGGAACTATTGTTAAGATGGCTCAAGACCATATTGGTTCAAACAATATAAATTTACTACAACCTAATGGTCAATTTGGTACGAGACTTAAGGGCGGTGAAGACGCAGCACAACCAAGGTACATTCATACTTGTTTATCAAGCTACTCTACCAAAATTTTTGATCAACTTGATAATCCAATTTTAAAATATCTAGATGATGATGGAATGTTGGTTGAACCTGAATTTTATGTTCCAGTTCTACCTATGATATTGATAAATGGTTGTCAAGGAATAGGAACAGGTTGGTCAAGTAAAATACCGTGTTTCAATCCAAAAGATATAATTAACAATATAAAAAGACTTTTAAAAAAGGAAGAATTAGTAGAAATGAATCCTTGGTACAAAAATTTTAAGGGACAAATAATCAAAGATGAGAATGGGTTTATAACTAAAGGAGTTTATTCTATAAATAAGAGAACGGTGACTATTACTGAACTTCCAATCGGGTGTTGGACTGAAAAATACAAGGAATTTTTAGAATCTATTATGATTGAAAATTCAACTAAAGATAATAAAAACAAACTCATTAAATATTATAAAACTTATTGCACCGATACTGAAGTAAACTTTGAAATTGAATTTATCGATGATCGTCTGAAAAAACTTACATCTGATAAGAGTTTCCCAATTAATAAATTCGAAAAAATCATGAAATTGACTTCTTCACTATCAACTACTAATATGGTTCTTCATGATATTGATAATAATTTAGTTAAGTTTGAAAGTCCACTTGACATTATAAAATATCATTTTAACGTGCGTCTAGATTATTACAACCGAAGAAAAGAACATTTAATTAAAAATTTTAAAAAAGACATTTCCATATTAGAAATAAAGGTAAGATTTATCATGGACTTTATTAATGATAAAATTAAGATTAGTAAAAAGAAAAAGGTTGAAATTATTAATCAGTTAATAAATCTTGAATATCCTAACATCAATGATATTGATAAAAAATTCAACGATCCTAGTGGATATGATTTCTTACTCAAGATGCCAATTTATAATTTAACTGAAGAAAAAATAGAAGAGTTCAATAAAAACTTATGTAAAATAAAATCAGATTATGATTCTCTCAAAGTTAAAACATTAGATGATTTATGGACAAATGATATTGATAATCTTAATATAGAAGTATCACCAAAGAAACTTATATTAAAGAAGAAAAAAAAATAATTAAAGATTAAATGAACGAATAATAATATGATTAATTCATTAGCATCACATTACGAATCAAGCTCAGAATTTGAAAGTGAGTCAGAATCAGAAGTTGAGGAAGAGGTGAAATTAAAAGAAAATATTAATTATGTATTAATAGATAGTTTAGATAGAGACTGGAAGAATAAATCAATTAACACATTTAGTTATAATGTAAAATTTTCTCCCACGGGTAATTCAGTATCGAGTACATTAGTAAATAACACATTACAAACATTACATTATTTAGGTCAAGATAATGATTTAAGTATCAGACAAAATTTCAAAAATATTAAGGAAATAGAATTAATGAATATAATTCTACCTAATTTTATTTTGAATTCTTGTGATAGATATATTGAATTAGATAGTAATTTTGACTATACGCACTACAAAACTGTTAAGGATATTCCATACTTAATTGTTGAAGTATCTCAAATTGATAATTTAGTTAATGGAACTAATGATTACATAAATAAAGCTATAGGCATAATGGTTCCTGATGAGATTCGTGATTTATGTGATACAGGACAAATTTCAGAATCTATATCTAACTTAGACACTATTAATAAAAAATTAATAATTTTTAAGAATATTCAGGAATTTAAAAAAATCTACTACCCAAATCCACTAAATAACATAAATATGCTTAGTATCAATATTTATATGCCTGATGGTACTCCTCTTAAAATAAACGACCATACTCTTAATATTAAATCAGTTTACATTATACGGACGCTTCCTAATGTGAGTAAAATTGGATTACTTATAGAAAAATATTTCAGTAGATATGAATACACTGAGGGCGATGATATAATAATCGATAATTTAAAATTCAAAGAAAATAATGATACAAATTTTGATTTAACAAAAATTGAGAATTTTATAAATGGGAAGCATACTATATCTAGTGTAGTGAATACATTTGACTCACAAGGAAATGTCGAAATAAACACTTCATCAAATCTTGGAAATAGATTACCCAATATGATTCTAATAAATATTAGAAAAAGTGTAAATTATACCACAGGAGCTATAGATACTGACATGAGTTTAGTATCTAATAATTCTAGTTTTCCTATAACTGATGATTTATATTTCCCCGGATCTTCAAATGTCTTAACAAGTAATGCTTCAGGAAAATTAATTAATAAAAATTTACAAAATAATTGTTTATTTAAAATCACAACACTATCACGTGAAAATGTAATTAATAATAGTATAATATAGTCTAAAAAAATATTTTTTTATATATTATTAGTATATATGAATAGTACAGGAAGAATAGTAATAAATAATAGGTCTCCAAGAGCTCCTTTTGAATTATTTCAAAAAAATATTGATGAAAAAAAAGATTTCAATGATTCTATGAAAACAATTCAATTTGACACTCATTTAAGCAAATTTTTTTTTTCAAGAGAAAATATAGATACTATACACAAGAATATAATGATTCATGTATTTAACAGTGCCGGATATAAAATAGGAAAACAAGATGAAACACAGCTTCAGATAATAATGAGATCTATTTTCTTACAATATGCTAAACATTTGCCTTGTAAAATACTTGATCAAGTTAATGAGCTTAATAATAAGGTAATTAGATTTGCCGTTAATGCTATAGTTGTAGAAATAAAACAATATTTAGGATATAGAGATAATGTTAGTAGTGCTCCAGTTCCCATGGATCTTCCGAAAAATTTATCAATGAAAGGTACAAAGGTTCTTAATCCAAATATTGGTTTTAATTAATATAACCACAATGATTCATCTTAGACTTATTGACTTCATTATTTCTTAAAATTTCATGTATTTGTAGTATATTATTTTCAAGAAAATTAAGCCTCATATTGAATTCATCAAAATCCACATCAGGAATATTATCTTGAATTCTATTAATTTTTTTACCTAATTTATTTTCCTTTTTTTGTTGTGATATTAAATGGGTTTTAAGATTTTCTATTTCATTTAATAAATACAAATTTTGTTTTTCTAAAATTTCTACCTTATTTTTAAGAGCAATACTATAAGATAGCAAATTATGTTGGCAAGACGAATCGTCATTATCAACTCTCCTTCTTTTTCTTCCTGTATTCATTGAATTAAATCAAACACAAACTTATAATTTTTTTTTTTTTTTTTAATTTATAATATACCCTTATGGACTTAAAGAACGCACAAGATGATGAAAAATTTAATAAATTTACTATTCCTTATTTAAAAAATATGAAAAAAGATATAGCAGAATTGCAGGAAGACGAGCTTATTGAAGTACTGAATTATATAAAAAAGGATAATATTAAATATACTGAGAACAATAATGGCGTATTTGTTAATATGACAAAACTAAGTTATCAAACATTACAACAAATAGAAAAATTTATAATATTTTGTCAACAAAACAAAAAAACATTAAACAACGACACAAATTTTCTTAATGATATAAAGAACTTAATATAAAATTAAATCACTTAAATAAAATTGAAAATAATAATATAAATTCAAAAAAAAGAAATGAATAATTTATCTTTAGCCGAAGTAGAAAATAGAATTAAAAAGAATAACAAAAAAATAAAATTTAATATAGAAACCGATGAAAGATTTCTGCAAGGAAGTAGCAAACCCGAAGTGAAAACTTTAGATAAAATAGTAGCAAAGACTGTAAATAAATACAATATTCAAACTGATGATAATTTTATTAGAATACAGTTAGATAGTGTACTGGAACTGCCAAAAATAATAAAAAACATATTAGGAGAAAACCATTATACATATGGAATTAAAAAACATTTTGGAATTATTGAATCAATATTAATGGTTATTGATGAAAATTTTAAATTAGAATCCAATAAGACGAAAGAAGATAAAATGTCTGATATTCTTAATACAATACTTGAAAACGTTGATACATATTTTAATAATTTTAATTACTCTTCATATAAGATTAAGAAAACTAATCTTGTAGAAAATATAATTTGTAGAAAACTTAGAGAAACTGATATTATTCGTTATGTTAGTGATTTTTTAGAAGTGAAAACAATAGTTTTAGATTTGAAAAAAATGACTTATCAAACTTACGGTAGTTCAGACACTCTAGTTTTAATACTTAACCAGAAAGATTATCTACTGCCCGTAATTAATTCATATAATAAGGAACTGCCTAATGATTTATTATTAGAATTAGATAAAATATTAATTAATGAATCATTTAATCCTATAAAAAGTATTCAAAAACATGAAATTTTAGAGGGTCAGTTAGATAATATTAGAAAATATAAAGTTACTGATTTACAAGAGATGGCAAAAGATAAAGGTATAGATATTTATACTTCTTGTGAGGGTAAAAAAAAGAAAAAGACAAAACAGATTTTATATGATGAAATACTTAAATCATAAAAAAAATTGAGTATAAAAGTATATTAAAAAAATAAATATATTTTTTTATTATATATGGATATTCAAGATTTTCAAGAAACATTAACTAATTATATAAATCAGAGTAATGATAAACAAAATATAGAATTAGAAGCTATACTTAAAAACAGTTTTTATAAGTACATCAATGCTAAAGACTTTACAAATATTTTAAAAAGAGTAAAAGCAATACCGGGAGTTAAATTCAGAAAATCAGAGTCTTTAGATATAAGTTATGAATATGAACCTGGAAAACAATCAAACGTAAGATTAACTATACACGGAAGGGATAGTATAAAAAAATATTGTAATAAAGAAAACTTTAATGATATAGCTCCAAAAAATTTATCTTTTACAAGAAAAAGAAAAACAAAATTTACTACTGTATCTGAAGATACGGATGAAGAAGTTACTAAATTTGCTAAACCTATTGATATAAATGAATATGGGATACGATTTAACTTAAAAACTGAAGACAATCTTGCCAGAGAACATGAACACGTCAGAAATATATTTGATAACTGGACAAATAAAAGAAAAACATTCAGATATAAACACAGATTGAGTTTCTTGACTGAAGATAGAAACTTTTCAATTGATCTTACTGTAGTTAAAGTATCAGAATTTGTAATACTTGAAGAAGAAAATAGAAAAATATATAAAAATAAGTATAGTAAAACTTTTAAAGATTCAAAAACTTTAACATCTAAAGATAATTTTGAAGTTGAAATTGAATATGTAGGAAATAAAAAGAGAGAAGTACCGACAGTAGAAGATGTTTTTGAAGGTTTTAAAAAACATTTGGCAATAATACTACAAGCATATCAACAAAGCTATTTTATTATAAAAAAAACCGATATTCAAAAGGTTAAAGAACAATATATGTCTTTATTAAAATCAAGAAATAAAGGTTTCAAAGGTCCAAATAATGTCACACTTGAGAGAAAACATATTGTAAAACATAAATATGCTGACTATGATAATTTAGTATCTATAAGACGAAATTATAGTGTAACAGATAAGGCAGATGGAGAAAGAAATATGCTGGTAATTATTGATGATGGAAGATTATTTATAATTAATAGAAAAGACCATGTTAGATATTTGGGAGCTACTATTTTAGAACATGCAAATACCATTATTGACGGAGAGTACATAATTAAAGATAAAAATCGTAATAATATCAATTCATATATGGCATTTGATATTTATGTTAATAAGTCAATAGACATAAGAGATAGACCACTATATAGATCTTTAACTGAAATTGAACAGGATTCTTCCAATAAATCTAGATATGAAGTTCTTGAAGGTTTGAGAACCAGTCTTATTTCTGAAAGATTTGACTCAACAGAAAAAAATAACAATCTTACTATTGGAGTTAAGAAATTTTATTGGGGTGATATGGAAGAATTTTCTACAGAAACTCAAACCTTAATAGATAAAACTAGTATTGATATGGAAACTGAAGACGATCCCGAAAAATTAAATAGTTTAAAGGATACTTTAAAACTTTATAATCAAGATAGTGATATTTTTAAACATATAAATACTATATTAGATAACGAAAAAAGAGGAGATTTTATGTATAAAATAGATGGGCTCATTTTCACACCAATTAAATTAGAAGTAGGAGAAGAACCGGGTCAATCTACAAGATTTAATGGTAGATGGAATCAATCTTTTAAGTGGAAACCTCCTGAGGAAAATACTATAGACTTTTTTGTACTGTTTGAAAAAGATATTGAGAATCCATTAAGAGATAAAGAAATTTGGAAAACAGATCATACAGGCAAATCTATTAAATGTAAAATGGCTATTTTGCATGTCGGCTATGATCCAGAAATTCATACTTACCAAAATTCTTGTAGAGTTTTGAATGAAAATTTATCATTTAAGGTAGGATACTATCCAACCCCATTTTTCCCAGTAAATCCTTACAAAAAAAACATTCATATAGCTTATCTTCCAGTTGAAAATGATTCTATTAAATGTATCGATAGTTCAATAATTAGAGATAAATCAATTGTGGAATTCAGTTATAATCAAGCGACGCTAGACTTTTGTTGGAAACCATTAAGAGTTAGAGAAATTGATATGCCAAATGCTTTTGATACAGCTTGTAATGTATGGAAGAGTATTAACAATCCCGTAAGTGAAGAAATGGTTAGAAATCCAACCGGATTAGAAGATCAGGTGTTAACAAATTATGAAACTGCCGCGCCTTATGACGAAAAAGAATATTATAAAGGTTCAAAAAGGAGAAAAGAATACTCATCTAAACCAATGAATGATTTTCATAACTTAGTCAAAAAGAACTTAATAGTAGAAAATTCAACTAAAAATGGAAATTTAATTGATTTCAGCTGTGGAAAATTAGGGGATTTAAATCATTGGCTGGAATCGGGTACTAGTAATGTAGTAGGAATTGATATTAATATAGATAATTTAATTAATAAAGTTAATGGAGCATGTTCAAGAGTTATAAATAGATTATCTTCACGAGAAGCTTCAAAGTCTCATCCATTACTAAATAATATATTTCTAGTTTGGGCAGATTCAACTAAAAATATTTTAAATTCAGAAGCTGCTAAAGATGATTTAAACAGATACTATTTAGATATTATTTATGCCAATGAAAGAATAAAACCTGGAAGTTTAAAAAATAAAAAATTATCATCATTTTATGGTATCGGTAAAAAGGGGTTTGATATAGCAAGTTGTCAATTCTCAATACACTACTTTTTTGAAAACAAAGGTAAGTTAGATGTTTTTCTGAATAATGTATCTAATAGTTTAAAAGTTGGTGGTAAATTTATAGGATCTTGTCTTAATGGAAAAAAAGTAGTTGACTTACTTGGAGAAAACTTATTCGTAAATGGACATGTGAAAGGTAATAAGGTTTGGAGAATTGATAAAAAATATGAAATAGAAGAATTATCGGATACAGAAGATTCTTTAGGAAATAAAATTGATGTATACTTTGAAACAATTAATCAAACTATATCCGAGTATTTGGTAAATTTAGACTACTTAGAAATTGTAGCTAGAAATCATAACTTGGATTTGGTTAAATTCGAAGATTTTGAAAATATTTATAGAAAAATATCAGATGAAACTTATGGTAATATGCAGGAACTTAAAGTACCTGAAAATAATAACTTGAGAGATTATAGCTTTTTAAATTCAACATTTATATTTATTAAAAAAAGTTAAGGTAAAGTTTAAATAATTTAAAGTTTTATGTATAATTTTAATAAGATGGATAAAACTTTGAGAAATATTGAAATTACTTCAGAATCACTATTTAAAATTCCAAAGATAGAACTAAAATTCTCATCTAATTTAAGTTGTGAATACATCAATGTAGAAGAAAATGATAAACTATTATCATTTAAGAATAAAATAGATCATATTAAATCTCAAAAAGTATGGGATAAATCTAAAAAGTTAACTAATGATTATGAATTAATACATTTACCTAATAAAAAACTAAAATCAGATAGTATTGCGTTGTATGAGCCACTTAGTAGATCATACTTTAAATTATGGGAATTAATATTTGATTTCAATATATTAGAAAAAAATTCCAATGATGACATGATTATAGCTGGGTTAGCTGAAGGTCCAGGTGGCTTTGTGGAAGCAATACTTAATTTTAGAAAAAAATATTGTTGTAAAAATGATCAAATTTATGCTATAACACTTAAGTCAACTAATAAAGATGTGCCTGGTTGGAAAAAAGCGACATCTTTTATAAAAAAACATGAAAATATTAAAATTTCCTATGGAGCTAATGAAACCGGAAATATTTATGATTTAGAAAATATTCTTCATTTCAAATCAATTTCCGCTAATGCTGATATAGTAACTGCTGATGGAGGGTTTGATTTTTCTATTGATTTTAATAAACAAGAACAGTTATCATACAGATTGATATTTTGTGAAATTGTATTAGCGTTTTCCGTACAAAAAAAGGGGGGCACATTTATATGCAAATTTTTTGATATTTATACAACAATGACTATAAATTTTATTTACTTGATAAAATGTTTCTATAAAAATGTTTATTTAACAAAACCACTTACAAGTAGACCTGCTAATTCAGAAAAATATATTGTAGCTAAAGGATTCAAAGGAATAAGCAATGAATATTTGCAGGAATTGTATATGGTAGTTTTAAATTGGAATATAATTGATGAAAATAATATGTTCATGAATAATATTTTTAATATTGAACTACCGGCTGATCTTCTTAAAGATATAAGCAATTACAATACAAATAATTGTAATATGCAAGTTGAAAATATCAAGAAAACATTTAATATTATCAATAAAAATCTAAATAGTAAAGAGATGGGAGAATCTTACAAAAATCAAATAACTAAGGCAATAAATTGGTGTAAAAAATATGAAATTAAAATTAATAATCAAAGTACATTTGTTAATCAAGTTTTGGTTTAACATACTCGTCAACTAGGAGTTGTCCAACTTTTACTGACGCATCATGCTCACTAATTCTATTATTTTTAATAGAAGTTATATTCTCTAACATAAATTTAAGTTTTTTCAAATCAGCATTATCGCCACATACCATTTTAAATATAAAAGGAAATTTTGTATTTAAATAATCACACTCGAGTGCCATCTCATTTTCAAAACTTTCTTGAGTTAATTTGTTTTTTTTTTTTAATTCTATTATTTTTTGAGCTTCCTCCCAAATTTTATCTACATTGGTATTCTCCATTATAATTTATAATTATAATTTATTATATTTTTTTTAACGTAAAAATTATCTCTAATATATATATATATGAATCAAAATCAGCTTCAGTATAAAAATGACTATTTGCTTTTAAGTTCAGATTATGATGTAGATATTAAAACTGATGTTCCACTAAAAAATCGCAAAAATACCCCACATAATACCATGCCCCAATCACCACCTAATGGCGGCTTGTATGGAGGCCCTATCTCAAATAAACCATGGATGCCAATACCAATAACTCCTACAGCTACTAATTACGTAAGTCAAAATTTATTATCCGCCGATCCTCCTCCGGGAGCAGCTGCACAATTTGTTGGTACAAATAGAATGGGAAATAATTATACTGCTATGCCAGGAGTTAAGTGGTATAATAGTGGTAGTCCTAAAAATAAAGGTCCTTTCAACTTAAAGGTGACAAAATAATTTATTTTATTCTTAAAATTTTTAAAAAATATTTCAATGATACATATATATCTGAAAAACTATAATTTATATATGGATGATTAATAATGACTGGATTTATATATACAGTCTCCCACCCAAATCTTTTCGATACTGCTAAATTTATAAATGTATCTTCAAAAAAAATACATTTATCTTTTGGTTCTATACCACATATATTCATCATTCTTAAGAAAGCTAAATTATCAGGTTTTAAAGTTTTTATCATTTCTCTATAAACTATTTTATCAAATAAATATAAATTCATTCTTGATAAACACGCGTGAGCATGTTGTCCTGTACCATTAGTGAACAATATTTTCTTACCTGGTAATTTAGATAATAATTTACCTAATTTTTTTGCTTCTTTTAGTTGATTATAATTAACTAAATTACCTCTATATAATGTATTATCTAAATCAAATATCCAATATATCATATAATATATAAATATCTTTTAATAAGAAAATTTACTTAAGTAAAAGAAAAACATTATTATTATTTAATTTTCCAATCAGTTGTTTACTTTTATATTTTAGTACATCATAATTATCTCCATAAACAATATATCCTTTGTTTGGATTTAAGAAATTTATATTTTTATATTTAAATGTGTCAATATAAAACCAATCATGAATGTTAGATTTAAATTCTAAACTACCAATAAAGATCTTATTAATAAAATTCTTAATATACATAGCTTTAGTCTTTGAAATATCATAAATCCCATTGATTTTTATTTTTTTTAAAATAAATTCAATAATAATAGATAAATTGATACCATATATAGTGATACTTTTAATTGATTTTATAATTTTTTTATCAATTGTCAATTTATCCCATGAATAAATGAAATCAAAATATTTGAAATTTAAAATAGTGTTTAATTTCAAAATATTTAAATCTAAAAATTTCCATAGTTCAGATTTATTAAAAACCAAATAACTTAATATTTTATTTTTATCATTTTCTAGTGTTGACATTATACGATGCATCCCATCAAGACAAAATAATGTATTAAATTTTTTTTGACAATAATCATTTATAACATTAGGATGAGCTAAAATTATAGGTGTAAATATATCTTTATTCATTTTATCCTTATATTTGGTGTACTCTTTAAAGTATCCGCTTGATAAAAAAGCATCCCTATCAAAATATTCTATAAAACAACTAATTTTTATTATTGCAAAGTTAGAAGATTGGGTTTTGTACTTAAGAGATAGATGATTTTCAATTATGTGCCTAATAAGATAATCTAAGGTTTTATTCATTTGTGGTAGTTCTTCAATATCAAGGATGTTATTATCAACAATTATATTAGTGTTAAGAGTAATATATTTCTCCAACCCATAATATTTCTGTAAAGAATAAATTACCATTATAATAAATTAATTTTTTTTTATTTAAGAATATAAACATTAAACTAAATATGCATTGGTTATATTATATTATTATCGTTTATTATATATTAGGTATATTTAAATATGTTTATATTAGGTACAATTCAAATGAAATAGAATTTTCTATATTTGAAGAAAATGATGAAATACCAACTGATTAAATTAATAATATTGACAATATATATATGAATATTTTAATAATAATATTTACATTTATCTTATTATTACTAATTAACATAACAAATAATTATAATTTAAATTTAGTATTCAAAACACTTTTTTTTGCTTTAGTTTTATTAAGACTAAAACATAAGGATAATTTTACTGTTTGTCCTCCTGGATTTAAGATTAGAGACGCTTCAAATAGTATATTTGATCCTAATAGATCTTGGTGTGAATATTCCGGACAGAAAAAAACTGATGAACTGATTGAAAATGATTCGGATGAAGATGAAGAAGAGGAAGAATATCAAGAAGATGAAGACAGGATCAAGGCTAAAACTAAAGTATGTGGAAGGGATTCAAAATATATAGAAGATTCCTATTATGAAGATAGAAAATCTTGGTGCGAATTAAATAATTAATTAAATATTTAATTAAAATTAAATTCTTTGCTTATATTATAAATGAATAACAACGCAAATAATGAAAGAGGTTTTGATAACATTGCTGTAGATTTAGCTACATCTGCTTACTCTACTTCAATCAGTTATTTATTATTAGGATTAACACTTATGCCCGCTCTTGCTTGGAATCAAGTTGTACAGGGATTAATCAAAAAATACGTAAAATCGGGAGAATCACATGGTGAAGTAGTATATGCTATTTTAGTTTCAATTATAGCAGCTGTAGCACACAGTTTAGTTGGTAGTGTTACTGGAGTTGAACAACAACAATTATAAATTTTGTTTTATTATTAATTCTTTAAAATTTGTTAAATTTAAAAAAATTAATATTGATTAAATTACTAAACTATCTATCATGATAAAATATAAATTTTTATAAAAATTATTAAATTTTATATTTTATTTTAAATTATTAAATTTTATATTTTATTTTAAATTTTTAAATTTTATATTTTATTTTAAATTTTTAAATATGTTATTTAATTTCTTTTTGTTCTTTTATTTATTCTCATTTTCTTATTACGCTTCTGAGTTCTTACTTTACCCCCTCCAGCAGCAAAACACTTCTTTCTATCCGAATCATCCGGCGCCACACCAGATAATGCCTTTTCCTGTACTGTTTCGCATTTACCAGAACTATTACAAACAATCTCAGATGTAATAGATTTTGTCTCAGGAGTTCGCCCGTCCAACTTTTTAGCATCTATACATTTACAAGAATCAGCAGTTGAAGCTACCTTCTGTGCGAATTCAAGTGTATTGTAAGCAGCTAAACAATATTTACCTTGGGTAGAAGGAGTTTCTTCTCCTCTCATTATACACGTTAACATAATGTATTTACTTATGCTATCATCCGGACTTAAGTCTTTTAGTGTTTTATACATTAGGAATCTTTCTCCAGAATCTCTTGCCCTTTTATGAATTCTAACACCTCTCATTCCTGGATAATTTACATCTCTTGGATCAGTGATTGTATCATCTGGATCCCAACCTGCTCTTGATTTCTGATCTTTAGAATTACTGAGTTTAAATGGATTGTGTAATCTTCCCTTCGAAGTACCATCTTGTGGCGCATTCTTAAACGTAGTGTCTTTTGTTCCGTCAGGTTTCCAAGCAGAGGATTCATTCATAACATCTTGTACCTCATTAGGAGGAGCTTTAAATAAGAGTTCTTTTCCATCTTCTACTAATTTGGATGATTCAAATACGTCTTTTGGTATATCTGTCCGTCCCGTTCCCGCTCCATCAATTTCAACACATGGTTCAAGTTTGAAATCTGGTCCAAGTGTAGTTAAATCTGGAGCCTTAATTTTGTCTCCCCTATCCCTATTTACCGGCCCGGCGCCTTCTGGATAACTTCCTCCAAAAGGATTTAAATCATTCTGTCTAAAGTAAGTTGCCAAATGGTCTAATGTAGAAACAATTCCATCTCCCTGTAAAACAATTAGAGATATATAGTTGGAAATAAAGTTTGATATAGCTGAGTGTACATAACTTGGAAAACATTGAATTCTTCTCTTATTATTAAGTTTATCAGCTAACCCCTGATCATTGCCAACTCTTGACTGTTCGACGTTTTGTGTAGGAAGAGTCTGAAGTAATGGTAATTTTTGATTACCAGAACCTATTGGGAATGCGAGTCTATCCCATTTATCAGGCGGGGTAAGTTGGAAACTAATATTTTCATTTGTAATATTATTCTCATTTGTAGGTCTTAATCCACTATTAATATTGATTGGAGCTAATGTTCTAGCATACCATGTTTTTAATTCTTCTTCTTCCGACTCAATATATCTAGACCATTCTTTTCCAGCAACATATTTACTGTTTAACCAATTCATATGGAAAATAAATGGTGATAATAGATAACTTTGTTTAGTTTTTTCATACTTCGCCTCGCGCAGGGCACGAGCCGTGTCGCTCTCGCCGGGCGGGGGGACGGAGGGCGGAGCTTGAATTGCCATTAGAAATGTTGATTTACCATCTTCTACTTTATTTATTACCTTATGCCAGCCCGCACCTGCTACACTCTTTGCACATTGCTTTACTCCTGACGCACCAGCACCTAATTCTTCTTTGACCGGTTCAGGTTCGCATTGATACCAATATCTATGACTATCATCTATACGATCTTCACTCCATTGGGGTCTATCGGGGTTATGCTCATTATGATTATCATAATCGTAGGCTACAAATGTATCTCTTAGATGTACCCACATTTTTTTCATAGCAAGTTCATTGCCTCCCATAGGCTCTATTTTTTTACACATTTGATCAAAAATTATAATAGTTTTATTTAAATCTTCCAAACACGAAGGTCCTCCCTTCATGAAGTACACATTCTTTTGGGATCCTTCAGGAATAATTCCTATAGTGGCCGCTGTCTGCGAAGCGTATCTTCCTGTTATACTTTCATCTGGTATATCTGGCTGCAAGTCTAACATACTAGTTAATCCATTAGTTGATAAAAATGAATCAACACTTACCATAGATAAAGGTTTATGCCATAATGGTCCATATGGTACATTAGGTTCGCCGGGGTGATCTGATTTTTTTGTTAAAATACCACTATTTGCACCAGAATCAAAAAACATTGGTAAAACCAATCTAGGTTTTAGTTCACTTGCTACTTGTATCATATCTAAACCTCCATCTAAAGGTGGTCTGTAATCTGGATGGTGGGGCGGATAGGGAGGATTAATACCACTTTCAGGAACATGTAATTTTGTAGCAACCATATCTTCAAATATTTCACTCATCGCATCCTCTAATGAGTTCACAATACATCTAGCTCTTACCTTTTGAGCAATTTTAAATGGATGTTTGTCTATATCTCCTGGGAGACAGTCGTAAAAATGTTCTTCAAATATATCATTTCCAAATAAGAATTTGAGGTAAAATTGTTTCCAAATATCCATAGCATTGTGATATGTTCTCTCAATATCAATATCATCCCAAGTCCATTGAACGGACCCACCTTGAGGTGTAAGTCTCCACGGCAAAGTAACAATATCCTTTTTGAACATATTAATTCTATTGTCAATGAAATGATTATCCCAGTATCCTTTGCCCGCTTCTCCTACTTCATTGGGGTTATCAGTTTTTGTAGCTAAAACAGTTTCATCATCACCTGGGTCCATAAAACCACTATGATCAACAACATAATTCCATACTGAATTTTCATAATAACCCCATTTTTCCTCATTTATTCTTTTTTTGTAGTTATTCTCCCAATCTTGTTTACCCGCAGAATCACTTGCGGGCCACTTGTCTAAACCATTAGACGAATCTTTCTGCGAGGGATAATTAACTAAATCTTCTATATTGGATGGTACAGCCCCACCATCACTTTGTTTTCCATCTGGATCTTTAAATACAATTGAAAATTTTAACCAGAGTGCTCTGTACCACGCCTCAAGATTTACATTAAATGCGCCTTTTGTAGTATCTCCTTCTTTTCTAGTATTAATTAATAATTGTTCATGTTCCTCTTGTTCCGAATCATTACGAGAATTTCTAACTTCCTTGAATTCTTTTTCAAGTTTTTTCAATTCGTAAGCATATGCTTCACTTGGATCTAATTTATTTCCGTCCAGTCCAAGCACACCTTCAATCTTCGACTTATCCACACAAGGTTGGGATTGTTTTAGTATACTATCATTCCACCGATCACATTTTTTATGATATAAATTATTATTATCTAAATCGTCTTTCATATGTTTTTTATAAGTCGCGGCGTCTTCGTGTATTATTAATTTTTGTCCCGTAGGAGAATCTCTCTTCGCGGCTGCTTTTTTCTGAATATCTTTCTTGGGTTTCTTGGGTCCACCGCCACCAGAAGCTACTGGATTGCTAGGACTCCACCATGCGTGTGTTCTTGAACTTATAGTTGACATTCTGGAAGGAAGTGCTAATTCTAAATAGTGTTTATATCTATCGTTCAGTTTCGAGTCTGAACCTATAATCGCGTCGATTGTTTTTAAATCATTTGGATCTTTGAAGACGTCCATTATATCTTCTACTCTTGGGAATTTTTTGCCTTTTCTTATCACGTAGTCAGAGTCTTTTTTCTTTTTATTTATCTCTGCTTGTTGGACTAAATTTAAATTACCTATTCCTAATAATTTTTGGGCAGGGCCTCTCACTGATATTAATCCAATATCTCCAAGACCCTGTGCTGGTATATATGTCTTATCTTCCAAGCTAGCCCCAATATTTTTTAAACTCTTTTCAGACATACAATAACTATTCCCCATAGTTGGAAAGTAAAATTTTACCTTTGAACTTACTGGTTTTCTGAATTGGACCCAACCCTTTTTGTACATTTGCGGAACTTTTACAGAAGTGAATGTATGAGCATTGTGATCCCTAATAAATCCCCAACCTGCTTTTTTTATTCCAGCTTTGGAGGAAATATTCCACCCACCATCGTAATTAACTTCTGCGCCGCTCTTTTTTTTTGATGTGTAATTCTCGGGGGTTCCACTAAATTTAGGTGTTAACCATTTTGGTCCAAAATCCTGGATTGTTGCACCGCCCCATTGAACAGTTGAGTTTAAACCTATTTGTTTAAAAGGAAGAAATCCTTTGTTATTCTTGTTAACATCATTGTCTTCGCACTGAAACTCGTCTGAAACAGATTTTTCCCATTTTTCGTTTATAGTTCCAAAAAATTGCCATTGTTTTAATCCATTTGGAGATACATGGTTTGAAGGTTTACTAGCTCCTTTTCTTGGGTAAAAACTGAAATCAGGAGAAGAATACATAACTGCAGCATAATTTGGGTCGAATTTGTACATCGAATCCGAGTGCGCATCGTGATGCGAACCTACCATACCCGGCATAAATAATGACTCTGTATCAAAGGTCATTTGAGCAAATGGTTCTTGAATATTTTTGATCAAAGCTGTTGCGTTTTCAAATACAGCTCTAGTTTTTAAAACTAAAGGTGAAGCCTTGCCATCTCCATTTTGACACCATGCGTTATAGAATCCTTTTTTTTTAACATTTGAAACGTCATAGATATCATCGTTGGTCTTTTTCCCTTCCCCTCCACCTGAGGATAAAGCATATAATATTTTCATATCACCACCCGTTGCGCGCCCTGAGCTAAATTTACTCCAATTGGCTTTAAATCCACTAATATTCATTGTTCCCTCCTTATCAGCCCAAGGAATGAATGGCAATGCTGGGAACACAATACCTTTCCTTTTTTGATATTTATCATTTAAAGCGCCGTTAGGTATAAAATGACCAGTTAATTTATTAGGAGTTGTTGTAGGGCCTGGTAAATTACTCCATGTATGTGTTTTTTTTTTGGGGCTGGCGGCGGTGATTGGAGGGAAACTGAATGTTTTTGTCCAATCAGCCTCGTCCGCATTAGAAATTGATTTATTAAAAGACATAGGTTCTGCCCAAGGCTTAGTTAAAGCATTTTGCTTTGTTGTTTTAGCACTCTGTTTGTAGAATGAATCTTTAATTGCTTTAGTATCTTCACTTCCCGCCATATCACAAATAGTTAATTTAGCCTTTATTTCATCTATATCAGATCCAAAAGATAAATTAAATTCAAGGAATAAATGACTTCTTGAACTTTGTGGATTATTAGGGGTGGCTGAGATTCTTAAAGTATTAACTCTATATGAAGTTATTTTTTGTAAACAATCATCAATATCATTTGCCCCAATATAAAACATACCTACGTCATCATTTACATAACCATTTGCTAATGTAGATTTGGTTCTAATTGCTTTTGATTGAGGATCTTCAGCGGGCCTTCCTCTAAATCTTTCGCGGAGATTTTCGTCAGAAACATAATCAAACCACGGTATCTCTGAGAATGTACTACCTACATTCCAAGCATGCCCTCCTTCGGTACTCATCTTATTGGTTATTTTACTGTTGACTTGGCCTTCTTCTACACCATGTCCTCCGGCAATATATGAAACTAATTTTGGTTTTTGAACTGGTACCCCGTTTGAATCTATCTTCCAACCCCAACTATAATATGATGGATGTCCATCTTTCTGCCCTGCTTTGGTGTACACCGGAGCAGCGGCAGAATCTGAAGCTACAGCTTTACCATCATTATTTAATTTATAGTATGTCATTCTAGCATGAGTATGAGATGGTACAATTTCTCTAATTCTTAACCCAATCGTTCCAGAAGGTATTTGCTCGCAACTTACTTCTGGATCAGATACGTCGCAATGTCCTGGTTGTATCCCTCTTCCAGTTAAATTTTTAAGTATTTGTTGAGTAAGACCCTCATTTGGTTCATCATCTGCTCCTAAAAGTGTGTAAGTTTTACCGGAACCCGAGAATCCAAACCCAAACACAGTAATATTGTACCCCATCTTTAACTGGTCCCAAATAGTTTTGGTTCTTTGGTATAAATCAAAATTAGTCGAGTATTCATCAAATACATCTGCGAATGGTCCGTAATATCTGGTGTATCTGGTTAATCCGCCAGGTGTAACTAACTGAGTACACGCTGATTTATTAAATTTAATAGTTTCTTCTTTAACACCATCTACACTACAGTTAGTATCAATAATAGGTGTCAAATCATCGCCGGGAACTATGGCAGCACCTGTAGCAGGATTGTATGTTAAATCACACTCAATTCTTTTTTCAAGTAATTTTTGATTTTTATCAAAATGATCTAATAGGGCTGCATGTGTTTGTCCTTGTCTACCTTCTGCTTCACGTACCGTTCCTGTTAATATAGATTGATTTGGTACCAACCCAGTATCTATACCTGTAGCTGCTGGATATTTGCCCACATCAACGTGTACACAAGTTGGAGGATGATAATTTACTAATTCAAATCTAGTTGTTTTTACTGCTTCTGGAGGTGCTGGAGGTTTATCGTCATATTTTGAATTGTGTATAACTGTCGCACCTGTACTCTCAAAATAAGTTTTTCTAGCATCCCAACCGCGTGGGTTATCTTCAATATCGCCATGATATGGATTAGTTTTTGACCATCTTGTCATTTGAGGACCACTAAATGGTATACTACGATTTTCAATGCCAGGCTGGACTGCTGTTACAATATTGTATGGGTACGTAGCTAAATGATGATCTCTATATTTAATATATGTTCTAACAGAACCTCCTATATCTTCTTTATCATTCGCCATTGTTGTAGACCATACACCCCCTAATTTACCCGTACTAGCATATTTATTGATTTCAGATACAATCTCAGAAAACATTACGCATCTTTGACCATCTTCTCCTGTTAGAGGATATAAAGTGTAAAAACATGTATTAATACTACTCATATATGGTAATCTAACAAGATAGTCTAAAATCATGTATTCAAAGAGTTTAGGTAGTTTCCCGTCCTTAAAGTCATCATCTTGTTTTAAAGCATTGGGTATTAAGTTAAATGTATCCCACCATTCTTTATCGCCTACCATCTTGTTGTTTTCCATAACTAAATCTTCTCTCATTGATAGATCTCCTACTCTTGATTTCATTCTTTTTCCAGGAGGACCGTTTAGCGCATTATATACATTTTTGAGTACATATTTATATCTATCACCCTTATTAGTCGCAACATCTAAATTATCTGGTGACAAAATACCTGTAATTGGTTCAAAAATAGGCTTAATTATATTATTCATAATATAATCTGTTTTTGCTTTTAATATTACGTCCCAACATGTTTTAAGTAATTTTGGTTTTTCTGTGTAAGCATTATCGGAAGTCAATGGTGTCCCATCTGGCCCGGACCATACAGTACCGGGAAGATTCCACTCTATTAGATTTTTTGCTTCTGGAAGGTTTGTTCCTACACTATCCAATTTTTTAAGGGCATCTATTATTTTTTTACCTAATCCGGATCCTTTACTTATATCTATACCTCCCTTAATATCCCCTAACTCGTCTGATATATATTTACGCTCTTTCGATGACCATTTTGCTTTGGAATCAGCTGGGTACTTAACACATATTTTTGATACAAACCCTGAAATAATTGTAGCTAAATCGATTTTCCAAGCAGACATTCTACTAAGTGATGTCTGTAATCTACTATTGCAACCTCTCGCATCGCTTGGAGGTTCCGCCACCCAAATAATTGTACCAGTTTCAGAATTAAAACCGAGATCACTCAATTTAACATCTTCAATGTTAAATGTGGCTGTTCCACCTTGCCCGGAATTTATTTGACCTGCGGCGCCTCTAGAATAACCCTTTTTATCGTAATACATTACCTCTTTATTTTCATAACTTCTATCATCTGTAGCCTCCCAAGTATTGATATCTTCTAAATCAATATTGGCAGTATCATAATTATTAATAGTTGTCATAAATACCTTTTCTAGAGGTATGTAGGGGCCCCAATTCTCATCATCTTTAAGTTTTTCATATGCGTCGATTAGATCAGACCATTTTGATCCGGCAGCAAAAGTCATGCTTTGAGACGTAGCATTTAGTTGCTTGAATGTCACTGTTTGTTCAATTGCTTGAGGTGTAGGTGGAGGTCTTTCTACCACAGCTTCCCCAATATCCTTAAAAGCCTCGTCGCCCTTGACAGTTCTGTCCTTCCACCATTTTCTCCCAGTTTCAGATATGTATTTATAATACGCTTTTGGTACTCCTGTCTCAGGTTTATAAGTGAGAGGTTGTCCCGGTCCAGGAGATCTTGGTTTTGCTATATCACAAATACCAAGAGGATCATTCTCGCATCGCGCCATTCTTCTAAATTTATTAGCAAACCCCTTCATACTATGCGACGCTGAATGGATGCCCCGTGTGGATGATGCGTATTTACCAAATTCTTTATCATCCGAATTTTCAAGACCTATAGCTATCCTAGCATGATTTTCAGGAATATCCGCTCCTCCTAGATGTTTTTTCTCTCTAGTCAAAAAAAAAAAAGGGTTTTCTCCCTTAAGATTTTTTTTTAAATATTTTTTATTTTTTCTTTTGGATGATTTCTTCTTACTACCAGCTGATTGCTCAAATCGTTCTTTACCAATCACATTAGCATCCGTATAATCAATTGATTTGCCACTGCTTTCTAAAGCATCTACTATAGGTTTTAGATCTAATGGATTACCTACTGAGTTTGGATCTTCTACAGTAAATACCTTACCACCATGAGGTGCGTTGCCGGATATTGTCCACCATTTTCCATCAGTTATATTTGCGTTTGAAGCAATATCATTTATAAACCCTGCCTCAGTAAAAGGCGCCGGAAATTCATCTTGCGTACCTTTTATATACAATCCTCTTATCCTTATTTGATCCCCTGCTTTAAAATTATGATTGAATTGAGTCATGAACAGAGCAGGCGTTACGGTGGTATCAATATTTACTATTCTAGCATAAGATTGACCTAATTCGGGAGCAGAGAGAACGTTAAATCCTTTGAATGCCATTACTTCCTGAATTATATATGCTCCGGTTTTACTTTCAACTGGAGTGCCTCCATTCTCTAACCATTTTGCAACGGCGGCTCTTCTCTGAGCTTCTGTTTTTAAATATGGCCTTTCCAATAAAGAGGTAATTAGTACTTGAACAGCTCCATCTTTAGGTAATGTAACATTAATATCGGCTTTACTAGCATCATACACATCTACTTCTTCATATGCCTTTTCTACTTCAACATCTATTTTTACGGCTGAATATTTATATAATTTACCATCAGCGCCTTCGTGTACTAATGTAAACGCGGTTTCAGGTTCTCTCCATGCTCCCGGCCTTTCCATATGTCTCACAAATTGTGCTACAGTTTGATTATTTGCTGTCGGTTTTGTAGAAAATTCAAATGTGTACCATTCATAATCTCCAGTTCCTCCACCTACTCCATAGTATTCCGTGCCACCGCCTGATTGGAATGGGCCTCTAATAGTTAATGTAGTTCTATCTGCTCTTAAATGGTCTCCAGCAGCACCAGGAGCCATAAAAGCATCAACGATAGCACTTGGAGACTTATTTTTGAAATTCGGAATGGCTGCCTTAATTCTATAGAAAATACCACGGCCAGTTGTACCTTGTACATTAAGTGGAGATGCTTCATCTCCTAATACATCATCGCCAAGAAGTGAATATGCGGCTACACCTTCTGAAAGACCCGTCTGCAGTGTTTCTTCAGATATATCTTTAGCAGGACTTGATTTATGTTTTCTAAGACCAGCTTTAACGAATTTTTTACTTGATAAAGGTAATTTTCCTTTGAGTGATGGAGTATCTTTAGTCTCAAAAGCATTAAATACAGTCTGATCAAAAGATTGCTGTTTTGCTTTTGCTTGACGCCATTCTTGATTAGGCCCAGAAATATTACGTTTCATTCCTTCGGTAACCCCTATTTGTTTTATATTCATTTTTTGAAGCCATGTTGGATCCTTCATCATACCGGTTAAAATATGTTTGATATCGTTAAATTCTGTAGCATTATAACTTTCTTCGGCATTAGTTAATCTACTAGCCAAATTTTGCTTCAACCTTGTCAATAACTGTTTTTCCTGGAATTGTGTAATAATACCATTTCTCTTATTAGATTCATCTGGGTCGTGTTTATCTGGAAGTTTTATAATAATTTCTAACTCGTCTTTTTGAGTTGGTTGATAGGCACTTAATACTCCCATCGGTCTACCTGTCTCTTTAAGAGGTGGAAGCACATATATTTCAACATAATCAAACATTGGTGTAGGCGCTTTCTTACTAGGATCAAGTATTCCTGTTGCTGGATCAACTGAATTAGCCGAAACACCCATTCCCCCTTGAATAGCCGTAATTGGAGGTAATTTTGAAGATCTTCTTACTAAAGTATTAGGTGTAATAGCAGAAGAGGTGGCTACCATTTGATCTAATACATAAGCAGGGAACATATTAATAGAATGGGCAAAAGTTATAGGCCAATTAAATCCATTTATTGGAGCTCCACTAGGATTTGCTTGACTTTTAAAATTTGCTGGCCAGGGATTACTTTCACTACTATCTAAATCAATATCAATATAATATTTTTCTGATTCAACTGCTTTAATTTTATCATAATCTCCGTGTCCAAAAGCTCCGGGTTGACTACCATCAGAGTATCCGTGATCGTAATTTGTTCCCATTGCTGCTTTAAACTCGTTAGATTGCATTAGTGCAGGATCTAAACCAACGGCGCCGGCTGACTGAATGGGTTCACGTCCTTTTAGAAAAGCTTGCATTCTTTCTCCGGATCCTTGAAATTGGTCGTATCCAAATTTGCGTCCTCTAGATCCATCAGAAAAGTCTCCATAACTTGTACCTACAATTTTAAATATTTTACCATTGACCAATGGTCTTCCCCATTTACCTTTTTGTCCATTTAGCGGACCGTTGAGCTGTCCACTACCAAGTTGCATCCAATCAAAAGCAGATGGGTTAGTAGGATCTCCTCCTTGAGGAGTCATCCCATCCAAGCAATATAATTCTTCTTTATCATTAGCGGTTTCATTAACTGCTAACCCATTAAGCACAATCTCCGCGCCCACTTTTAAATGCGTCTGCATAGGACCATCTAACATAGCTGGGCACCCGTCTTCCGGTCCAAAGAAATATATTCTGGTTAGTGGTCTTCCACCGAGTTCAGAACCAGCTTTGAATCCTTTAATTATTGGTCTTGAAGCAACCGGAACTTTGTACAATACCGCATCACTGTAAGCGAGTTTTTTTTGATCAGGTTTAAATGCGGCTCCACCATCATCTTCGCCTAAGGCGTCTATATCTACTTCAATAATGCCATCATCATCCTCTGCTCTCATGTGTTTAATTTCAGCTTTTTCTAATTGCCAACCTCCTATCCATCTACCTTCTCTACCAGCGGATTTACTCCATCTATCCTTAAGATCAGACTTTGCGATATATGTCATATCCTTGTCAGAATCAATTAATCCTGTTATTTCTATACTATCTCCAACTTTAAGTAAGTCTGGAGCGTGTCTTGATACAGTTAGTTGAATCCAATTTCTACCTTCAGTAGCAATATCCTTCGGAATTATTTTTATTCCTTTAAGTCCAATATCTAATTGTTCCTTTCCGGGTGTAGCGCCGATACCCCATGGGGTTGAACCTGCGCCACCCTTAAGACTAAATTGAACATCTTTTTCATCTAAATCTTCAGCTTCCTCTACTAATACTTTTTTTAAGATAGATTGTTGGGAGTTTGTTAAATTAGTACCTAACTTAATATTTAATTCTTCAGAACCTCCAGCTACCTGATCTTCATTAAGAAATCCATCTTTACCAAATGCGTCTCTTAATACAGACACTTGATCACTTATAAAGTTATCCCTTTTATTGGTATTTCCTCCTAATTGATAATTAGTAGCAGACATCATTTCATATCCTTCTTCAATTGGATATTGTGTCAATGAATCAAAAGCTCCTTCTAAAAATATCTTAATCTGATCTTGCTGCGTTTGTGTTAAATCTTCAAATTGTCTAGGAGGACCCGCTGCTGGACCACCTTCGTCAATAGGAGTAGGAGTATTTTTAGCATAGTGTCCATCTTTAGCATTCCATTGGTATGGAAGTGGAAATTTTAATAAAAGGTGAATTCTTTCACCTCTTCCGTGTACAGCTTGAATATACTCTTTCTTGAGTCCTTCAAGCTCTTTTATTGCGTCTGCGTTATCATTGAATAAATTTTTAAATTGGTCCCATCTTACCATGTCAGCTGATTCTTTTGGTATAGCTCCATCTAAATCTGTAATATCATCAACTGATATACCCATTTTCTTAAATCTTCTAAGAATAGCTTCAGTGGTAAATTTAGTTAATTTTTCAATAGCAACTTTATCTTCTCTTAATCTTTCAGTTTTCTTTTTATATTGATAAAATTGTTTTTTACCTAATAATCTTTCAAATTGATCGGTTTTTTCAGACATAGCATTAATAAGTTCTGATAAATCGCCTTCTTGAGTATCAATGATTTTCATTTGATCCTTAAGAAATGTTACAATATAAAACATCTTTCTTGTTTGGAGAGCATATTCTTCTAATGCTGACTGTTGGAATCTGCTTAATTCTGATAATTGAGAAAAGTTATCCATTCGGATTGTTATCTTAAACAAATTTTGGACTACCTTTCTCAATCTTCTAGCTCTAGCCAAACCTTTATCATTCGCATATTTCTTGGGCAAAACAAGAATACCTTTATTTTTCAAAGTTGTCATGTAATCACCGTGAGAGTCTCCCGGATTTTTAGATGGAATACCTCCAAGGTCTTTACCTTCAAATTCATATTTTGAGATACCCTTTATTTGCGCATCCTTGAATTCATTATTACTTAAATCGATCCAGTGAAAATCTGGATTATAATTGGGATTGGGTTTTCCACTTTCAGTTTTTGGTGCAAACACGTCCGGAGGTATAAGTCGGGTTAAAATGTCAAAATAGTTTCCGGTGTAATCAAAACTTGTAGAAACTCTATCCATTTTTTGTCCCGGTTCAGCCTTTAAGAATAATTCTTGTCTTCTAGCTCTCACCGCTTCCTCATTATCGCCTTGTTTAAGTGGTTGTCCGAATTTTTCCACTAAATGTCTATAATAAGCTCTTCTTTTGTGAGGTTTGTATACCGGTGCTGATTGTAATTCCTGTCCCGGTTTTTTTGCGTCCTTTTTACTTCGTCCTTTATCATATTCATACTCTACATATGGCCATGAATCGGAGCCAACTACTTTAGCATCTTTAATTTCATCGGGTAAAGAACCGAATTTTGGACCAGCATAAGTACCTAAATCTTCTCCTGATAGAGGTCTACCATGTAAAGTACCCTCAAAAGGGAATTCCGGAACTCCAGGCTTAGTCACATATCCGGGCAAAGGCGGATCTAACTTTGATTGTTGTTCCTTAGCATCCTTATCGATTCTCATTCTTGGAACTACCGCGTGTAATGGATTAACATTATGTTTCCAATAGTATGTATCAACTCTATCCTCAAATGGTGATCTAACAGTTTTTGGTGCTCCACTTCCAACGCCTTCAGCTATTCTAGGGGGGTGTGCTCCAGACCTTATTGGATTCGGTGCTGGTAGAGTGACCCCGCCAACTAAATTTTCAGTATTTTTCTTTTTTTTAGAATTTTTATTCGGCATTATAATAATTAATAATATTTTATTTTTAAAAAAAAAAAACTATAATAGATTTATTATTAAATCACTTATTGTTTTTTTAAATAACAAATTCAGATTGAATTTATACATGTTTTTGATTAATTGGGGTTTTTGGTGCTACCATAGAACAATAAATCTTATTAAAAAGGAATATAAAACAATTAATTAATTAATTAATTATTTATTTATTTATTTTTTTTGTTTTAAATTTATTTGTTTTAATATTGCTTAATTTTCTAAATCTTTTTTTTGTTTTTATTAACCCTCCGCCAGATTGTACTCCGGATACTTGGCATGCAGTAGCAGATGCAGTAGATGAAACACTTTGGGCAAACTCAAGAGTATCTATTGTAGATTTACAGTATTTTGTTTGTGTTTCAACATCAATTTCTGAAGCCTTCTTCCAAGTCATACCTCCAAAGGATGTATCTTCTCCAAGTCTTACTTTACCTCTCATCAAAGCAGCAACCATAACATATTTACTCTTTGTATTTGGATTATCTGATTGTAGAGATACAAGAGTTGGGAACATTTCAAAATCCATAAACTTTCCAGCTTCTACAACTTCCTCATTACCACCTACTAATTTTAAGTATTTATTAGAATGATTTGTATAAACTAAAGAGTGGGGAAATTTAGGTTCGTCCATATCTTTATCACTTGCCTTAGGATCATTCATATAAACTATACAACTACTTACATCTACTTTATTATCACCTTCTCCACTTTGAAGGCTACTCGAAGTAGCTTGCTTTATTGTAAAGTTTCTTCCTGAAGCACTAGTAATAGGTACTCTACTCTTATTAATATCGGGACTTACATACGTTCCATCACCCATAACAGCTCCAGTTATAGTTACCTTATCTCCATCAGACAATTTGTGGTCCTCTTCAGTAGTAAAAATAACATTATCACCTTTTGAAACAATCTGTACAATTTTTTGCGAATTTTTACCTCTATAATTGTATCTAATAATTTCACCTAATGAATCTACATTACCTCCTATTCTTAACCCAGTTTTTCCAGATTTATAAACAGGCTTTCCATTCTCTTTTTTAATAGAAGCTTCATTATACTGACTTAAAGCTGTACCATTACTCTTCAGGAAAAAGTATTTAAGATGCTCTAAGGTTGAAACAATACCATCGCCTTGGCCTACAATTTTACCTACATAGTAAGTCATTAATTTTAACAAAGCGCTATTCATTTCCTCTTGTCCTACAGAAGGACCATACCATTCATCGCTAGCTTTACCTTTTCCATTGTCCTGTAAAGCTTTATTTCCGCCTACGCGATTATCGGTGGATGCTTTTTCTTCATTATTATGTAATGTTAATCCATATACTCTCCAAGAGGAATGCAGTGAGCTTTTACCAGCTATTAACACTTTTCCTAATGGTCTATCAAGAACTATTTCGGTTAAATTACCACTTGCTTTAATATTTATTATTTTTCTACTTTCTTGGTATGCTATAAGCTTATTATCATCTATAATTTTTATTAAATTTCCTTTACTATCCTTAACATCTTCATATTCTCCGGTTTTTCTATTAACTTCAGTTTTAGTTTTCATAGCAATCTTATCTATTGTGGTATCATCTGCTAATCTTCTACCAGATATAAATACCATATCGTTTTTCTTGTATTTTCTAAGTCTTTTTGATATAAAAATGCTGGCGTCTGATTTATTACAAACCGCATTCTTAAATGAACTCTTTTCATTTGCTATTTTCCATGCATCAATAGCTTGTTGTTTTTCTTCTTTAGCAGATTTTATTGTAGATTCACTCGGGGAACCACTTGTTCTTGTCATGTATGTTTGATTCGCAGATCTAATAGCTTTTTCTAAGTTAACGTCGTACAAACTTTCTATTTTATCTGAACCATTCTTACTTATTTTTCTCTTATACCAATTTAATGTTTGATCTTCATTAAACGGGTAATGAGACCAACCTATTTTACCTGAATTACTAATTAATTCATTTTGAGCTTGTCTTATACTCTCTTCAACCTGAGTAACAGTTTTTTGTCTTGGTTTAGCATCAGATATAATATTTTCGATAGAGGATCCAGCATGTTTGGAAACATCTAAAAATGGTACAGGATCAGCCATAAATTCTACATTAAGTTTAGCATCTACCTTATATGTAATAGACCCTTTCTCAGTTGCATCATGCTTAGGAGCTTTTCCATAGTAATAATATAAAATTGATACCCATTGATCTAATATTGGAGCATCTCTTAAAAGCGGGGTTATTACTGTTTTATTAGAAGTAGGACCACGGAGATTTAATTTATCTTTATTCAAAGCATCGGCATACAATCTATTAAGATCATATGTTTCTTTTAATCCATAACCCATATTATCTACACTGAAGTTTTCACTTAATGAACTAAAAAATGATACCGCACCACCAGTTTTACCAGGTGTTTCGTGTTTTTGGTGAGACATTGGAAGCTCGGTATTAGAAACCGCATTACCATTATTAGGGGTGGTTACTACTGAACCTGTCTTTAATTTATTAGGTATAAAACCGTAATTTCCCTTTTTGGTACCTCCGGGTTTGTAAGTACATTTTGTAGTAAACATATTATTCCATTCATCCCCAAGCCTGTAAAGTAAGTTTTCAACATTATCATTTTCTTTTTTCCATACTTTTTTACCTGATGCGGTAGTAAAATGTTTAGATCCTCCTTGTTTTAAATCATATATAGCATCATCTTTTTGACCTTTTAGAGATTTTATTCTTCTATCGGCCAATATTGAATCATTAACATCTGTAGAAGAAGCACTAGATTTAGGAACTAATTGACCTTTAACTTTCTTCGTACCTTTATTGACTATACCATTTAGCTTGTAATTGACTTGTGTTATAGTATCGGTTCTTAATTGTGTTAATCTAGCCTCTCTACATTTCAATACACTAGATCCAAAACTACCGATAGATGTCCATTTTTCTTGATTAGTTGGGATAAAGTACCATTTCCATGGTTTCATTTGTGAAAGATTTGACAATCCATTAAATGCCGCAATGGCATCTGGATCTCTAATATAAGCTACACCTTTGGTTGGAACACAACCATTAGAAATTTTCCCTCGGGTAGCGCATGGTTTTAATGGTAAACTAAATTTAACATCGTATTTTTTATCACTAAAGTTTAATCCGGGCAATTTAATTCCCCCACCTTCAGGATCTTCAATAAGACTACACTGATCTATTTCATAAACTTCATCAGAGCTACCCCAAAATCCTGGATTTCCTAATCTGAATATTCCACCTTTAGAATATCCGTCATCATGGCATTCTTTACCATCAACCATAAATTCCTTGACGAAATTTTCGGTAAATCTTACAATTGGTTTTTCAAGTAAAAGCTTATATAATTTCTTTGAGTATATTTCAATAGGTAAAGGATCAGGTAGACCATCTTCATTCACATTATTATGCAGTTTCAATATATTTGATTCCCACTCAGCTAATATTTTAGCATAAACTACAGTAATATTATCGGCATTGAAAAATTTAGTTTCATCTGATTCATTTTCTTTAAATGTTAATATCTGTTCAGGTTTACCTGAAGAGGATTTCTTCCATTTAGGGTTATTAGCATCTGTAACATCCTCCTCATAAGAGGCTGGAATTATTATTTCTAACCTTTCATATATATAATTTGGATCATCACTACAGAACATCATCATCGAGGGTCCTTTTTGATACATTTGAGTAAAATTGGGTATTTTAATTTTAAATTTGCCATCAACCCCTTTATTTTCAGATATTAAATCTGGCATTGATGCTCCTGCTTTAAGCATAGATACCTCAAGCTGACTATAAGTCACAACACAGTCGGGGTGAGCGTTATCTTCTCCAGAATATTCTTTTCTTCCTACAATACCTTTCATCCATATTGGTACTACCGGATAATCTATCCAAGTACATCTCCAGAATTCAATGAAAGGTTGTAATCTATCACAGAAATATTGGTTCCATTTAGCTTGATCTTTAAGATTTTTTTGACCTGCTGGGATTACTAATGAATCCATATATTTCTCTCTATCTTCCCAAAATTCAATACCAGTTAATCCATCATCACAATTATTTTCTGGAGTATCAACTAAACCTTGTCTTTTACATAACTCATCTTGAACTTCATCAACATCCTGCCCAGGTTTAGAAGTACATGGACGATTACAAATTGGCAATCCCCAACCCTTTCTATGACTGAATTGGTCGTATGGAGCCATACTATGTAATAATTTAAATGATAATCCAGTTTGAGGACGACCATCTTTATCATAGTTTGTAATCATATTTGTTTCAGTGTGCACCCCGTGGGTCTTCATAGGATCAAAACCTTCTCCCCCAATCATCTTCAATAAAGACATTCTCTTTGGAGCAAAGAAATCATCTTTGATTTGTTGGGTATTTTCACTACCGGCCATATCGCAAACTATTAATTTTGAAACATTATCGGCCCAATCTGTAATGTTAATTTCAATAAATAAATGCGCTCTAGAACTTGTAGGATTATTTGGAGTTGGAGATATTCTATAAGTACGTAATCTTTCTTTTGTTATTTCAAGTACCGACTTAGTTAATCTTTCATTAATATCTTCTGGATTGTATTTAGCTGAATTTTCCTCATCATATAGTGTTAAGGGCTCATATGCCTTTAATCTAATATCAGATTTGTAAGCATCTTTTAATAATCTTGAAATCGCTGATTTTTGATTTGAACCTGGGATTTTAGCCATTTCAAATATATCATCTTCATCTTGACCTCCTTTTTTTTTACCAGCAGGAAGATGTGTTTCGCGCGAATACTCACCTACAGCTGTAACTACATTTTTACCCATTTTTATAGTTCTTATTCCCCCTGCTACATCTTCAAATGAGCAAATATTACTATCAAAACAAGTATTTTCCTTGATATCTACTCCAGCATTATTTCCGGCCCTTCTTGGTAATTTTATTTGTGGATTTCCCTGCGGACTTGGACTAACAGCCGAGAAATCAAATGCAACAGGAGCTTCATCATGTTTTAATTTTATTTTTCCAATAGATTGATTTAAATATATTTCTCTATCACCTCTTTCTCTTACATTATAACCATATATTTCAGATTTTATAGATCCCGGTGCTAAATCGTAGAATCTTACAGAAACTTTTTTAACTGCTTTTTTATTTCCCTTACCGCCAAAGTTCTTAGCAGTCATTTTTGGATCTGTAGCAATATGTTTTAAAATTCGCTGAAGTAAACTTTCATCATTTTCGGTTAATATATATGTTTTACCACTACCAGAGAATCCAAAACCAAAGAAAGTTAAATTTATACCAGGTTTATCCCCTTCTTTTGTTCTCTTTGTAATTAATTGTTCAACTAACCCATCTCCTTGTTTTACATATGTAGATCCCGCTTCAACGTATTCATGAGGTTTACCATGTTTATCGTACATTGGCTCACTAATTTTTTGCCATATGGCATCACTTCCTGCTTTTTCATTAAAGACCGACTGGAATGGGCCATAAAATTTCTTAACAGCTGATTTGGCCTCAGATTTGAATATATTAGGACATTCTTTAAATGCGATATGTCCAACCCCTAGGGTATATTTTGGCATTGTTGGATCTTTTGGATTCTGATTTTCTGTAGACCAAAGTCCATCTGGTCCATCGGGTTCTACGTATCCATGGGCCATTTGCTCCTGTTTTTCCATATGCTCAATACAAGATTTAGCATTAGACTTAATAATTTTTGGACGAGCTACATCTTTTTGTATTATTCCTGGGAACTTATAGTCAAAATAGTGATGGTCTCTATAATTTACATATGTTCTTACAGCACCGACAAAATTTTCAGCATCATCACCCATGACTGCTGAATAATCTTGCCCGTTTCCTACACATGCGGATATATGATCATTTAATTCTTCAATAGGCCTGAGGATTTCTTTTAATTCTTTTTCCATTTGTTTAGTTTTAATTCCAGATACTACTTTTCCATCGTCTTTTTCAATAAAACACATTTTTGTCCAACTGTATTTTTTTTCTAATTTATTAACACCTTTTTCAATTGTTGGTAATAATTCACTAATACCTTTATCTATCTTATCAAACATAAACAAGTATAAAGCTATTGCTTTACCAACATCTTTATGAAGACCTAATCTTAAACCGGGTAATTTTACTCCTATTTCGTTGAGGGGTTCACTATAGTTTTCTAATTTGCATTTATGTGTTTCCCCTGTTAATGATAATCCATCGACTGTCTCTTCTCCTACTACTGATTCTTTTATTGAAGCAATAAGCCTTTCACTAGAGCCTTCTTTAGTATCTTTTAATAGCTTATTGAATTCACTATCAAAACCTATAGTTTCTTTTAAGATAGTCTTAGACTTATTTTCAGTCCACGCTTTAGTAAACCAACCTTTAAGAACCTGAATAACTTTCGTTCTATAACTTTTTAAACTTGAGACAAGAGCATCTTTTTGCTTAGTAAGATCCGCACATTGCGCTAAAAACTCTTCATTGGCAGATCCAACCCCTTCAAAATTAACGCCTCTTAATCCAAATACTTTATTTTTCTTCAGTTCTTTTCTAATAACTTCTTCATATCGTCTTCTTAAAGAACCGTCAACAAGGAAATGAATTTTAATTAATTTTTGACCCTCTGGTTGTTCACGTGGTTCTTCAAAAGCACCCGAACATGTAGAAGTTGTACCGCATTCTTTTCTTCTCAATTCGGAATCTTCTCCATCCACTGTTAACCCTTTACCTGGGAAAATTCGAATATTAAATGGTTCTTGCATAAGTTTTTCAATTAAAGTTGACTTAATTGATTGAAGGCCGTCTAAATCTTCGGCGGATAAAATCAATGACATTGAATCCAAATCTGGGTTTCTTATACTATCAGCTTCTCTTTTTTTGGTATCGGCATCTTCATCCACATTGGTCCAGAATACAGGTCTTGATACTTTTAAAATTTTATTTAAATCTTTTTGGAAAGTTGGCCACCCCCTTTCGAGCCTAGACTTTTTAGTTTTTAAAGAAAATCTAACTAAAGTTTTTCCACTTAATTTACCTGCTATTTCTCCATCCGTTCCTCCTTCAATTTCTTCTGTTGGATCCATATCTGCTAGTGCTTGATCTCCTAAATATTTTTTAATCAATCTTTTAATTTTAGGCATATTCGATCCTCCAGTTTGAGACCCGCCAGTCATTTTCCCACCTCCAATTAGAGCTTGCCAGTATACAGTAACTTCAGGAGAAGATTCATCTTCAATATCAGCTTCACTATAAATAACTTGTTCACTAACAGCTTGTGAAGCATCTCTCCATTTTCCATCATGCGAAGGCCATCTAGGATTTTTTTCTCCAGGCTGATCTTGATGTCTTAGTACGCGAGTTGCTTTAGATTGAACACTTCCAACATCAAAACCGAGATTATCAAATAATTTCTTAATTTTCTTGGATTTACGCAATCTTGACAATAATTTTTTGGTCAATTCTTCTTCTGATACATCACTATTTTTAGACATAAGTGTTTTAAGTGCTTTAGATGAAGCTCCTGAAATTTCTCTTTCTATATCAGTTAATTTTCCATCTCCATCAAAATCAATACCAATGTGATCAGGCTTTCCATCACTACGTCTATTCTCTAATAAAGCTGTTGGAACACCAAATGCGGTCCATAATTCATTGTTAGCTTCAGGGTCAAATGGTATATGGTAGAAACTGAGTCTATCACTTTGAAATATGGATACAGCTTTAACTCCATCAAGAGTTTCCGCCAACATCTTAACATTTTGGGCAATTTCTTTCATCCGGCTTGGATCATCACTAACTACAATTGCTTCAAAGTGAAGAGAAGTTGGCAATACTCCGGGGGCTCCTCCTACCATAGTTCCTGACCCTGACCCTGTTCCACAACCCATTGCTGAAGCGGCTTCTTCGGGAGTGATAACTGCCACAGACCCATCATCGCTGTCATTATTGTCATTATCATTGTCATTATCATTGTCATTATCATTGTTATTATTCCAATTATATTCTCCTTCACCTTCACCTTCACCTTCACCATCTTCATGGAAGCTTTTGTATTTCATTTTTATTGTTTTTCCTGGAGTCCAAGACAATTTTGTACTTTTTGAAGCATCACTCTTGTTAGGAGGAGATGGAGATGGAACCACCCATGGTCCTAATGTTTCTCCTTTCAATCTTTTTGATACTTCTCTTAAGATATCCAGTTTTTTATCATCAAGATCATCATCATTAAATTGTACATCTGCTATTATACCCTTAACCATTTTACCTCCTCCAGTCAATATCGCTGAACCTCCATTTTGTTTAGAACTTACTAATCTAACTTTAGATGGCGTAACCCTGCCATCGGTTTTATCTAAAATTTCTTTTTTAGCAAACGTTTTAAGAACTTCTTGTTGCGGACCACTCAAATTATCTAACATCAGATTAGGTATTTCAAGAGATACTGAGGCACTTTGTGGTTTATATATAGGATCTTTGACTATTATTCCAGAACCCTGTGTATCTTTTTCACAGAACCATTCTCCATTTTTACAATTAGGTTTAAATGTTCCTTCTGGAGTAGTATAACTAAGTATTTTAAGATTTATAGCAGCACCTTTCATAGTATCAACAAAATCTTCTCTAAGGGTTTCCATAGTCTCTTTCATATCTTCAGGATTATCCTGAATATAACTATCTTCTAAAAATAATTTTATAGAAAGATTTCTTGTTGTAATATCAGATACACTGTCTATTTGAGTTAATGATACTCCATCAATATGAGATATAGCATTTCTAATCTTATTGTATAAAGCTAAAGGATCATTCTTTGTTAATTTTTCAAACATTTTTTTTGACATATGTGCACTCTGAAATCTTAATATTGCGGACTTATCTTCAACCGATGATCCAGTTGAAGATATAGGAATACCTCCTACACTTACTGAAATTGGGTCAGCGGCAATACTATCACTTACAAGAGAAACTTCTCCTGGAGAAATAGAACTACTATCTAATGCTATATTTACACTCATGGGATCACTTGACCCACCGCCATGTTTATTATTCGCAATACCATCTCCATCTTTGTTTTTACTAGAAGCAGCCCAGTTGTTAAGTTCGCTCATTGTTTTACTCAAATCCTCTGACTTTTTCTTGATTTTTTTATCTGTTTCTTCCATAATTTTTTCAAAATCACTCTGTTTAAAATCTTCTTCATTTATTTTAGATGTCCATGTTGATTTTAATTCGTTAATTAAGTCGGGTACAATATCATCCGGAACCCCGTATTTTCTTGACAATTTTTTGGTAGCTGATTTTAATCTATCTAAATAATTTTTGTCTTTATCTTCCGAATTATCCATATCTTCATCATCACTACCACTACCACTACCACTATCACTATCACTATCATTAACACTATCACTATCACTATCACTATCACTATCACTATCATTACCAGTATTCAGACCATAGTCCATATTACCATTTGATGATTCTCCTTCTCCATCAGATTTATCCTTTAATTCTGAAATTAAAATTACTTCGGTTTGAGAACTCATTATATCTGATTCTAAAATAAATGGAAATCTCTCTAACACAGCTTTTTTAACTTCTTCCAATATATCATTTCTTGATGTCTTATTTGTAATATTTGGAAAAGTTATTCTTAACATTATAGGCAATTTAGGTCCATTAATATCTGGTAGAGAAATATCTTCTAAATCTAATTCTCCATCCTGAGATTCTTCATTCCATCTTTCATTGAATTCGGGTATCTTTTTAGCAGATCGGGCAATTCTATTACATATCGCCTCATAATCGTTTTTAATATCCTTATTAGATATTTTAGTTTGTCTAACTTTACATCTCTTAAATCTTAAATATAATGCTTCTTCAGTTGCAGTATTATTCATTTCCATTTCTCCCTGCTCATTATTTTCATTATCTTCATTATCTTCATTATCTAAGTTGCCATTTTCTAAATTGGAATCATTATCGTTATTTTCATTAGAAACAGGAGCATCTGAACCATCATCACTTCCACTTCCACTTCCACTTCCACTTCCACTTCCACTTCCACCTCTTTGAGTTTTCTCTACGACTTTTTTTGTATCTTCTGGATTAAATGGTTTTCCTACAAAATCAAAATTTGGATCAAGGTATTTTTTGATTTGTTCTTCCATTTGGTTAATTATTAAGTTCATTTCCGACATATGTTCAACTCTAAATGACATTTTAAGAACTTGCTTATCTTTTGGAGCTAAAGTAGATTTTTCTCCAGCTATTCCTAAAGATTGAATCTCAGGATCCCATTCTCCCTCTCCGGCTTCTAATCTTGCCCATTTTGCAGTATCGCCATCTTCGCCATCCTCCTCATAGATATTAGAAATTTTTGTCTTTAAATCATTGCTACCATCATCATCATCTCTGCCACCGTATTGTTCGGGCTTTGTTGGTTCATCAGGCCGTAATTCGTCTTTTGTTACAGTTGTAACCTGTCCTCGGTATTTACCTTCATAGTCTTGTTCAACAAGTTCAAGTAGAGCCTTTTCTACCTCAGTTTCTAAAATATCTCTTTGACTTTCTGATAATTCGGACATCTTAACTCCAGGGAATTTAAGCAAAAATTCTATTTGTTGTTTTTGGCCAGTGATTGCTTTGTTATATTCTTGAAATAATTTTTGTAATTCAAGATCATTCGTATTATCAACCGATTTAAATTTATCCCAATTGCCATACATATCTGGTATTTGTGGGTTATTAAGATCAACAATATCACTCATACTAGCACCCATTCTTTTTAATTTTCTTAAAATAGATTTGGAAGCGACTTCAAACACTTGCTCTAATTTCTTTCTATCTTTCTTAAGAACTTCTTGTCTTTCTTGTAATTTTTGTAATTTTTCTTGATCAATGAAACGTTTCCATTGTTCCGTATCTTCCTGAACAATAGTTGAAATAAGTTCATGAATATTATCTTCTGCTTCAGCTACAGACTTAATTTGGTCTTTAATAAATATAAGTATGTAATAAAGCTTTCTAATTGTAAGTGTTAAATGTTCTACTTCTAAATGCTTCTCTCTGTATGCTTCGGATAGTTTACTGTAATCTCTTAGCTTTCTTACAATTTTAAGTAAATTCATAACGGGTTGCCCAAATTTCATATATCTATTTTTAGGTACATTTGGTCCTAATTCCCATTTATTATGTCCTCTTAATTTTTCATCATTTTTTTGTGGTAAATTATCCGGATCGACTTTATTAGGCCATGGAGCCCTTGGGCCTTGAGTCTCTGGAGTTATAGCTTTTCCGGTCCATCTATAAGCTGTAACATGATCTTTATCTCCCGGATTTGGGTTATCCCAGTTTGCTTCTAATTTATCCAAATATCCTACATATTTTTTTGGCAATAAGTCATTTTCAGGAAATCCAGCTGATGGAGATTCGGCTGGAGAATATTCTCTATCTTCTCCTACATAATCACCAAGTTGTGTTTTGGTATATTTTTTAGAATGTTTAAATTCATCTGAAGGAGCTGATTTAAAAGCATCACTTTTTAGATTGGTTGGATCCGTTGAAGTCATTATTATAAAGTAATAAAAGATAAAAAAATTAAAAAAAAACACTTAAATAAAAATAAATCTATTATTTTAAATATATCATTTTTATATATGAATTGTTTTAAGAAAAAAAAAAATAATCAAAAAGTTAATATAGAAGGGAATAGCGAAAACTATTTAAATTTAAAAAAAAAGCAAATAAATGAGATAAACTATATAAATGATGCCATTAAGTCTCTAAAATATCAAAAAATTATTCTATTAAAAGATATAAAAACATTAAATGAAAAAAAAAAAACAGACGAATCAAACTTATGTAATATATGTTTTTCAAGAAAAAACAATATATGTTTAGTCCCTTGTGGACACTTAGTTTGTAATGTATGTATGAAGGATAACCAACAATGTTATTTCTGTAGAAAAGATATTAAGATAAAGCAAAAAATTTATTTTAATTAAATAAAATTGATTTAAAATATATTTTTATAAGTAAATTAAATAATGGTTTCTAATTTTCTCAATAATTCATCTCCTCAGTTAGAAAAAAATGAAAAAATACTTACAATCTTAAAAGAACATCAAAAAACTACATTATATGCTTGTAATTTTTTAGAATCAAACAAAATAAAAAAAAATGGGTTAGAGGCTACAAGTAAAATTGGTATTTTGTGTGATAAGGTTGGTAGTGGAAAATCATTATCGATATTGAGTCTTATTGCTCATAATCCAATCTTAGAAGAAGACAGGTATATGTGTATAAAAACTACAAAGAATAGTATGGTAAGTATATTTAAAGGCACAAGTCTTAATGATTTCGATTACTTAAAAATAAATGTAATTGTAGTACCTCATTCTATAGCATCTCAGTGGATTAACTATATAAAAAATGATACAAAAATAAAATTTACAACTATTAATAGTAAAAAAACGTTTAATTCATTGTTAGAATGCAATGATAGTGTGTCTCCTAGTTTTTCGAATTCACATAAGATAAATATAAAATATAAACTGGAACAATATGATGTTTTGCTTGTAATTTCAACTAAATATAAGCAAACATCAGAATATTTAAATAATTTTGGATTTACTGTTTCAAGACTAATTTTTGATGAAGCAGATAGTATTAATATTCCCTCTTGTAAACCTATTAAAAATATTATGCTTTGGTTTGTGACATCTAATAGAAAAACAATTCTAAATCCAAGAGGATCTATTCTATACCAAAATCCCGAAACTGGACAACTCAATTCGTGGTACAGCTATAGTAATAACTTTACACAAAGAGTCCAAGAACAAGGTATTCGTTGTAGAGGTTTCATTAAGGATGCTTGTGAATCTCTATTTGAAATTCCGGAAGATATAAGAGAGCTGTTGTTCATTTCCAATGAGAATGAGTTTATAAAACAATCATTTCTCTTAGAAGAACCACACCTTTACACAATAATATGCAAAGACCCACCTATGCTTTCTGTATTAAATAACATTGTATCCAATACTACAATGGATCATATAAAAGCTGGAGATATAGAAGGAGCTATATTAACAATAAATTGTACAAAAATAGATGGTAAAAATTTAATTAATTTAGTGACTGAAGATCTTAAAACTGAATTACATAACAAATTCATTGAATATGAATCTAAGTCTAAAATGATTTACTCATCAGAGAAAATAAAAAAAGAATCTCTCGATAAAATAAAAGACAAAATTAAGGATTTGGAAAACAAAATGAGTCAAATAAATAAAAAAATATCGGACGATGACACATGTCCTATCTGCTATGATAATATAGAAAATGTAACACTATGCAAACATTGTAATAATAAATTTTGTTTAAAGTGTATTACATCGTGGATGATGTCTCAAACACAGTGTAAATGTCCGTATTGTCGAGGAATAATTACAAATGAGTCTTTGATATTAGTCACAGATAATATTGAAAAAAAAACTGACAAGGAAAAATTAAAAAGCAAAAATGAAAATGTTAAGATTATTCTTGAAAAAATCGGAAACAATTCAAAAATATTAATATTTTCAAAATATGATGGATCTTTTAGCGAAATATCAGAAATGTGCAATAATAATTCTATAAAGTACGATAAAATAATGGGCTCATCAGTTAAAATAGATAATACTATAAAAAAATTTAATCTACCAAATTCTGATCCAAATTCAATAGATGTACTTCTTTTAAATTCTAGATATTGTGGAAGTGGGTTGAATCTTCAAAATGCTACAGATATTATAATATACCATAATATGGAACAAGATTTAATGAATCAAATTATAGGAAGAGCACAACGACCCGGAAGAACCAATAAGCTTAATATTTGGTCATTATGTTATAGTAATGAATCTAATAATTCCAATATTTTATCAAATTTTTAATGATTTACTTCATTTAAATAAATTTAAAAATTGAATTATGGATTTTTTTTGTAAATTATTTATATGTTTAAAATATGCTTTTTAAATTAATAAGTAAAATAAATCATTCTAATTTTTCTAATCTTAGAGCATTGAAAAATATAATAAAAAATGATAATACAAACTATAATTCAATTTTAAAAAAAAATATAAAAAATTTAAATAATAAATATGAAAAAAATTTAGTTTACAGAAATGAAAAATATGAATTATTCATAATTAATTGGGGGAGCTATAGTTGTTCAAAAATCCATGATCACGCCCATGATGGATGCGTAATGAAAATTATCAAAGGCAATTTAAAAGAATATATTTATAATAATAATCTTGATCTAAAAACATTTGATAATCACTCCGTAAATGATACAACATATATAAATAATTTTATAGGTTATCATAAAATAGAGAATAATGATTCAGATACAGCAACATCAATACATATTTACTCACCTCCCAAACACAAAACTAAATATTTCGATTAACATTTATTTCAAAATATTTTTTAACTAATTTATAAAACCAATGATAATTAAGACTAGTTAGTACAAGTTGTAGTGTAAATAAATAATTGTAATTATATAAATTTGCTAAAATATAAGTAAAATTCAAAATTCTAAATATAAAAAAACAAATTAAAGTCAATATAGCATTAGATTTAAACAAAAAAGTGTTTTTTTTATTATTTTTTAACAGCAACCAACATATGTTCAAAAATATAGTTGATATTTCAGATAAATAATTCAATGAAATGAATTGTCTATAAAAAAATGGAAGTACTATAAAGTTATATTGCTCTAAAATAAATGGAATATTAGAAATAATAATCAATGAGTGGTGTACAATATAGTCATATTCTTTTTTTTTTAAGGCTCTAAATATATCAAATACAGCATAACCACATGTTATGGAACTAAATTTATCAATAATATTTCCTCCATATTTCAGATGTAATAATGATCCATAAATTATGAACACTGCGTGTAAATTACTGTAAATCCTTGAAATATATTCTAAATTTTTATTATTAAATATTGATTTTAAAAATTTATAAAGATAAAACCAACCATAAGTACTAGAAATAGACCAAAATAATAAATTCATGTATTAATACACATTGTACTTCTTAAATTATTTAAAATTTAGCATAATTATTTAAAGAATTACATACTTTTTATGTATGGAATATTGGTTTCAATTGTATCTAAATTTTCTCATTTGTTTTATATCTTCATCTTTTTTATGTTTTATTGTTGATGTTAACTCTGAAGTAATAAAATATAATGAAAAAAAAATTATTCAATTTAAATATCAACCTACTAGTATTATTATACTAAAAAATCAATATAAATTTATATATCCAAGAGTTTTAGTGAATATACTTTTAATTTCTCCAATGTTTTTTAGGTGTTTAATCAATAATTATATTTTAAATAATGATTTTGTTTTTACCGATTTGCTATACATACTACTAGCAGGATGTTTAATAGATATATTTTTTTATGCTTTTCACAGAATTATGCATCATCCTATTTTATACGAATTGTCTCATAAAATACACCACAAATTTAAAACTCCAGTTGGTATGGAATCGGTGTATCATCATTGGTTTGATCTATGTTTTTCTAATATACTTCCAATATTTTTATCTCTATGGATATTACAGGTAAGAAGTATTCAAATATGGCATTTATGGGTATCTTTATCAACTTTTTTTACAGTTATTGTAGCGCATTCAGGATGGATAAAAGACAGCCACAATGATCACCATAAATTATATAGTAAATATTTTGGGACCGGTGTTTTTATGGATAAATTATTTGATACTTGCAAATTTTAATATATTATATTTAATTTTTTTTCAAAAAAATCTAAACTATTTTGTATGGCTGCATCCATATTAAAATATTTATAATTAGCCAATCTACCTAAAAAATAAATATTATTAATTTCTTCATTTTCTGCCTTTTGTTTATATTTTTCATATAAGTCTAAATTTCTTTTGTTAGGTACGGGATAATAAGGATCTCCATTATCATTGGAAGTCTCACTTACAATAATGGTATGTTCTGATTCTTGATTTAAGAAATGTTTATATTCCACAATCCGTGTAAAATTATATTTGAGTTCCGGGTAATTAACAACAGAATTCGGCTGATAATATCTTGTATTAAATTTTTTCTCTATTTTAAAATCTATACTTCTATATTCTAATTTATCCATATCAGGAAAATAATCATCTATTGGACCTGTGTAAATTATAGCATCAAATTTAGATAAATCATTTTTCTTCTTAAAATCAAAAAAGTCAGTATTTAAATTATATTCAATATTTTTACTATTTAACATTTTCTGACAAAAATGAGTATATCCAAATTTAGGAAGAGCTTGATATTTGTCTGTGAAATATCTTGTGTCAAAATTGCTTCTAATAGGAATTCTTTCTAGCACTGATTTATTAAGTTCTTTGGGATCTTTAGCCCATTGCTTAATAGTATAATTATGAAATAATTTTTTATATAATTTTTCACCAACTCTAGATTTCGCCATTTCTTCACTATTATTAATTTTATTATAAACTACTTGATTTTCTTTTAGCCAATCTAACATATCTTTTTCAGTTTGGATATTTTCATTACATAGTTTATTAACAGTATTTATATTTACTGGCATATTTACAAATTGTTCATCAACAAAAGATAGAACCGCATGGTCCCACCGTATCCAATCGCAAAAAGTATTAACATAATCCCATACTTTTTTATTATTAGTATGAAATAAATGAGCTCCATATTTATTTAACAAAATACCTGTATCCGGATCTATGTAATCATAACAATTGCCCGCAATATGATCTCTTTTTTCTATAATTACTACCTTTTTATTAAGTTCATTAGCTATTCTTTCCGCCAATACTATACCACTTAACCCACAACCTACAATAAGATACATAAATTACATAAATAATTTAAAAAACAAAATTTAACATAACAATAACTTAATAAAAATTGATACATTACTGAAAATTTAATATTTATAAATATGCAAACACAATTTAGACTATTTGTTGATAATAATGATTATTTAGATATTGTTGTAAATATTAATGTTGAAATTTATAATAATTTAAAATATTATAGTTTAGTATTCAATTATGATATATCTAATTTCATTGAAGACGAAATTAAACATTTTAGTACTTCAAATATTAATGATTCTATTATTAATTTAATGAAAAATAAAAAACAGGAGTTTAAAAGGGTATCTTTAAATTATATCAAAAAAGGATCTAACATACATGAACGCTCTGATAGATATAGTCATATCTATAATATTATTACAATTGTAGAGGATTATAGTGATATGCGATTTTTTGAACTTAAAAATACAATTACGGATAATTACGAATTAAGTACTACATTAGATTATCATAATTTCTTGGGGAAAGAATATATTTTTTTAGAAAAACTAAATAATTTAATTCGAAAAAATAGTATGACACAGAAATTAATAGAATATTTAATGATGGATGAAACTGATTTATCTAATTTTACAGGAACTATAACACCAAAACAATACAAGATAAAAATTTTAGAATCTTTATCATTATTTGCTGATTAAAAAAAAAAATCTAAATAATAGATAATGTCTAGTAAAAATAAAAAAAATAATTCAAAAAACAATAATCGACATAAAAATAATTTATTCAATGAAATAGAAAATCCAAAAAAAAATAACTCAAAAAGAAAAAAAAAAAATAATTTAATATTCAATGAAATAGAAAAACCTACAAAAAATAATTTAGTATTAAATGAAATAGGAAATCCTAAAAACAATAATTTATATAAAAATAATTTAATATTCAATGATACAGAAAACCCTAAAAATAATAACTCAAAAAGAAAAAAAAACAATAATTTATATAAAAATAATTTAATATTCAATGATACTGAAAACCCTAAAAATAATAACTCAAAAAGAACAAAAAAAATGAGTAAAAAAGGAATTAATAATTTTAAATCAGAATGTAGTTATTTTTGGGATAAAAATAACAAAAATTATAAAAAAAAAGATAAAATTAATATTTTATGTAAACCTAATAAAAAAACCCAAAAAATTATGTATGGTAAGGAACTTGATAAATATAAATTTATTGGATATGAAAATAATTTCAATAGATGTCTAACACTATACAATACTTATAGTAAAAACTTTATAGATAAAGATAAAATTTGTAAAAATCAGGATGATAAATTAATAGAATTTAAAGAAGTCATGAATTACTTAGAATCTTTCGTTTATAAAAAAATAAATGTTGAGCCAAGATTTAAACTTTTATTTGAATTAATTTTTACATACACTCAACCTAATAATATTGATTATTTAGAATTACTCAATGAAATATTACGTGGTGCTTATTGTATAGTAGATGGAGATAATGGTTATATTTATACAAAAATTTATTCAAAATTACTGAAAAACAAATTTAAATTTAAAAAAAATGTTAACTTTGGTAAGGGAGGATTTGATGGATTTTCAAGTCATTTTTCTTACGGGGATCACTACAGACTTGGTTGGGGTAGTTTATTTAATGATAAAGGTATGATAAATAATAATTTTGATTTTCTCATAGGCCGGAGACCTGTTTTAGAAGAATGGGCTTATAAAATAGATAAAAAGTCTTCTTTTATGAATTATCAAGGAGACACTTGGTTTCAATTTGAAGAATCAAGAAATGAATCACTCACTAATAAATTAAGACATACAGGCAGCACTATAAAATATATAGCATCAGGGATATTATCTTATGCTACATTTGGATATACTAAATTAAAAAATATAGGTCCTTTTGGTAAAAGTATATACACTGAATACAACCCTTTAGTTATAAAAACATGCGGGTGGTATGATAAAAAATCTAACAATACCGGATATAAAGATCCTAAGATATGCGATATTAAATTAAACTAATAGATTTTTTAAAAGCAGCTATAAATTCGTCAACCTCTTTAGCATTTACATTTAGAGGCGGCAATAAACGAATAAATTCACTATTAGGTCCGCATAACAGTACAAGAATATTATTATCTCTAAGATTATCTACAATTTTTTTTATTTCTTCTAGATTGTAATCCTTAAATTCTATTGCTATCATTAATCCGTATTGCCTTACTTCTTTTATACAATCAATTAAATTTAATTCATCATATATTGTTTTCCCCATTTCATTACAATTTTTTAATATGTTTTCATCATTAAATATATCAATAGTTGCTGAAGCAGCAGCTACTGATAAACAATTTCCACCATAGGTTCCTCCAAGATAACTTGTTCCTAAATTATTCATAATTTCTGATGTGCTAGAAATACCGGCTAATTGAAATCCACTAGCAATACCCTTCCCAAACACCAACATATCAGGTGAAATGTTTTTTTTTGATACATTCCACCATTCTCCCGTTCTACCAGATCCACATTGTATCTCATCTGCTATTAAAATTATGTTATTTTCACTACATACTTTTCTTACATATTTCAAAAATTTTTCGGGAACGGAATAAATACCCCCTTCTCCTTGAACCGGTTCTAAAATTATAGCAGCAGTTTCACCTGGGTCTGAATTATAAGTGAATATTTTGTCTAAACTTTCTTTAGTAAAATCGTTGCAGAAAAAAATTCCTGGAACTAAAGGTTGTGATTTTAATTTACAATTAATATTAGAACTTGTTATTGATAAAGCTCCTATTGTGCGACCATGAAATCCTCCTAACATAGATATGATATTAGTTTTACCAGTATATCTTCTTGAAATTTTTATAGCATTATCAATTGCTTCTGATCCACTATTTGTAAAAAAAAAATTGTCTATTTCAGTGCTAGGCATAATCTTGATTAATTTTTTTGTTAGTTCTATCTGAGGTTCATGTGTTAAAAATACTTGTTGAGATAGATGAACAGATTTTTTTAACTGTTCATTAACCTTATTAACAATTAATGGGTGACTATGACCTGTGCTCAAAGCTCCTATTCCTGACGTGAAATCTAAGTATGATTTATCTTTTGTATAAATCCTTGATCCTTTGGCATACTGAGGAATGATTTTATGTAGTTTTGATAAAGCTGTAGGAAAATTTTTAAATGTCATTATAATTAAACAATATTATTTTGTTTATTTATAAAAACGAGTTTAAAATTTTTTTTTATTATTGTTATATAAGTTTATAATGGTAGATTTTCCAAAAAGTAGGTGGATAAATGACTGGGGTATAGAAAAATCAAATTCTGAGTCTTTACATAATTTAATTATTAAAAATAAACCAAAAGTTATTTTAGAAACAGGAACATTTGAAGCACAAGCTACATATGTTATGGCTCAAGCAGCTCATAACAACAACAATAATTGTATTATATATACAATAGATTATGATGGAGATCCTACAACCAATTTAGATAAAGATAAGTGGCTACTACTAAAAAAAATTAGAGATGAGAATTTAAATAAAATTAAAGATAAATTTGGTAATGTAAAAGTTAATTTTATAGATGGTGATAGTAGAATAGTTTTAAAAGAATTAGTTAAACATCTTAAAAAAATCGATTTATTTTATCAAGATAGTATGCATTTCTATGAAGGTATTAAAGCTGAATGGCAAATTGTTGAATCTAGTATCACCACAAATGGAATAGTAATTTTCGATGATCTAAAATTAAAAGGAGTTAAATCTTTTAGAGATTGGTTTAAATTAAAATACAAAAAGAAGTATTCATATTCTGAAATAACTACTGGGCATAAACAATTTATAATAAAAAGGAATTAAGTATTATCAATAAATTTTTTCATGATATTTTTATTCAAAATATTATTTGTAGTATATCCATATTGAAACATAATACTTTTTGGGTACATTTTAGATAAATTTTTAATATCTAATTTTAAATTATTTTTATGAAAATCTTCTGGGAAAAATAGATAACTATCCAATAATGTTTTTTCCCCTTCATATTGTTCCAGTATAGTTGTAAATATCCTTGGTCCCGAAACTTTCCACACTTGATTGAGCTTATTATACTTTTGCTTTAATTTTGAATGATTTTTATTGATAAAATAAATCATATTGTTTAAAATTGGGTGATTTTTAGAGAATCCAATAACCCCGTTAGCTAAAATTTGTTTATTTACCGGCTCATAAGCAGCAAACATTCCTGATTTTTCAGAAAGATTTAAAATTTTATCTAGAGAAATATTATTTTCTCTAATCCATAAACTATCCGCATCAATAAAAACACCACCATATAAGTTTAAAATTTCATATCTAACTATATCAGATTTTCCAGTATAATATGGCTCTAAATCATATTGTTTCTTATTTATTAGTTTTAAACTTGATATATCGGTTTCCGTCCATAATTTATAGTCCCAGTCTGGGTATTTTTTTACATAATCTATTTTCCAACTATTCATCCATATATCGGGTCTTTTATTTGGCCCAAGCCAAATTTGATGTATTATTTTTGGAATAGGCATATTATAATAAACAAATATTAATAAATACTTAAATTAATTAAATATATTAGTTACTAACTTTATTGTTATAATAATTTATATTACCTTTCATTTCAAACTCAAACATTGGGAATTTCATATTCTAGCCACATTTGGCTAGTTTGAGGTAGCGGCCATACTTGACCGCCGTAATTATATGTTGATATTGTTGTTGGATCTTCGCACGCAGCTAAAATGCTTAAATCTTGATTGAGTATGTACTTCAATAAATCCGGGAGATTCAAAAAATCTCTTAATTTTTTTACAGTTTTGTGGAATTCGCATGGATTAATATGAGCCGGTTAATAGACATTTGTTAGTGTTATTATTAAATAACATATTTACGTAATTTAAAAAAAAAGTATTATTGAGAGTTTAAAAATATTCTATTTTAAATATAATTACTCAGTTATAATATTAAAACAAAAATTTTTTTTTTTTTTTGCTTTCTTTTATTATCC
>Ga0206130_10000280_pt1 | contig 89012 bp, 98 predicted proteins | sample Helgoland_Spring_9_FD_148637 | JGI IMG/M metagenome (GOLD analysis project Ga0206130, IMG submission 148637) | Pelagic subsurface seawater microbial communities from Kabeltonne, Helgoland, North Sea - Helgoland_Spring_Bloom_20160512_1 | ecosystem: Environmental > Aquatic > Marine > Epipelagic ... | reverse complement strand
AAAAACAATAAAAGGACCATGAGGGGGGGTGGAAAAAATAATATACACGAATTGGTTCAACTAGCTACGAATGAAGTAATAGATTTACTTAATTCATTAAAAATAACTTGGTTTCCCATTGAAGGAACATTGATATCCGTTTTAAGGTATGGAAAATCTTTTGGTAAAATAGGTAATAGAATTAATTTAACAGACGCGGATATTGATGTAATGGTTATTGTAAAAGATCAAAATGATTGGATGGAAAAAATTAACAATATTTTAGATTCTTTGGTAAACAAAAAATGGAATCCCAACCCCAAGACAGAGAATACCACTTATAGTGATAGGGAAAATACCCGTACAGATAAATATACTATTTACTACCATACAAAAAGTAATTTAGGGGGCGAAGTATATTTAGATGTTCATAGTTTAATTGATGAAGGAGATAGATTGTATACTCAATTAGATGATTTTAAAAATAACATTTCAACTTGGCCATTTAAAAGATGGGGTGGCAGTATTGATAGATCTATGATTTATCCTTTTAAAAAAGCCTTTTTGAATGGAAAAAAAATAAAAATACCTAATAAATCAATTGAACTTTTAGAAAATTGGGCGGGCGGAGAGTATTCAAATGGTTGTCTATTAATTCCTCCAGCAATTTCACACAATAATTGGCAATATAAGTGGTATAAAGACTATATTGAAACTAATGTCACAGAATCTGAAATTAATGATTTAGTTTATTACAGTAAAAATCTTGATAAGAATAATCTTCCGTCATTTATTAAATATGTTAATAATTTTGATAAATGCTATAAAAATCATTTAGAAAGTTCTCACAAAGGTCAGTGGTATTAATTATTTTTTAAAAATATTATAATAATGAAAAGTAAAGTAATCCTTGCTTTTTAGATATTCATTTTTTCTTAATTGAAAGTCTAAATCAAAGTTTATTATTTCATCATTCACTACCAATTCACCACCCAAATCAATACTTATATGTCCATAATCGTATATTTTATGACAATTTCGACACATCCAATTAATATTATTAAAATCGTGTCTTTCTTTTTGTGATGATAAAAATCTAGGTTTAATATGGGCACATTCTAATACATATTTAGGAAATTCTTTCTGACAAAAAATACAAATTGGATCAGAATTATCTAATAAAAATTTTCTTAATTTATATTGCTCGGGTCTTGTTTGTAAAAATCTTTTAGTAAATCTTAATAACATAATAAAATTATTTATTTATTAAAATTGAATTAAGTTTAATTCATTTTTATTGTTTAATATGATATATTCACAATATACTGATGAAATTCATAATAATATTGGTAAAGAAATATTTAATAAACATATAGAATTAGATAATTCGGAGACCGTAAGTTTTATAACACAAGAAAATATTATAGAGTTTTGCAATAAATACAAAAAAATAGACGAAAATATTATAGGAGATATATTAAAAATATGGTCGTATGAGAAAAAAATTAAATATTACTATACATCTAATGGGTTTGGTTTCAATTGTCATGATTGGATAAATTTTAAACCCATATTATACATTATTCTTGATAAGATAGGTTATTTTAATTAATCTTTCTTTGAAATAAAGTTTTTTACCTTTCTTATTTCTTTATTGAAATAATGAGGAAAGAATAATAATTCTATAATTTTTTTTCTTAAATTGTGATTATTTGTTTTTTTTTGATGTTTTTTTAATTTTTCTAAAGAATTAAAAAAATCTAAATTTTTTATATGTAAATCAACTTGTATATCTAAGTTATTCTCATCAGTAATCTTAACATAGTCCCATGTTCAATTAGTAAATGTTTTATATCAAGCTTTTGAATATAATTTAAGCTATAATTTTGTAAAGCTGGAAAATCAACAGGAATTAGGACATTTCAATTCGTTATTTAGTACAACCAAATCATCTGAAGCATAAAGAATCTTTTTATTATATTTGTATAATGCTATCATGTGTGAAGTATGACCCGGTACAAGTAAAGCTTCCCAATCTAAAAAGTCATTTGATATATAGGTTTTTTTTTATTACTAAATACAGATATATCTAAAAATCAGCATCAATATGTTTTGGATAGTAAAACATATCAGATGTAAATAAGAATTCGCTAAGTGCTTGTAATCCTGGAAATTTTATGTTATTGCTTACTGAATATACATATCGTCCAAGTGATGTATCAACTCTTTTCATAAACGAACCCCAATATCCTGAATACCAATTGTTAATTTCTTTTGGAGCAAAAACTTGAACTCCTAATTCTTTCCATTTATGGGCGGATCCCATATGATCTTGAGTGTGAATGAGTAGTTATAAGAGTCAAGTTATGATTATATCCCAAAGATTTTATTGTTTTATTAATTAAATCAAAATCATTAGCATAACCACTATCTAATAGTAATAATTTTCTAGTTTGAGGATAACTAATTAAGTATATAGAAGTTAATATTCCTTTTATCCTGTGTATCTCCATATTTCAATATCTCTTGGAAATTTTAAATATTGTTATACCTGGAAAATAATTTATAAATTATAAAATATCTAAATTAATTATATGAGATTAAAAAAATCAAAACAAAAAAAATATATTAAAAAAAATAGATCTATAAAAAAAAAATATAGAAGCCGGAGACGAAATTCAAAATTTAAACAAAATGGTGGAAATATATCTGCAGATTTAAATAAAAATTGTACTATTTTTATAAAAACTTTTTTAAGACCCAATTGTATTGAAAAATGTTTGGAAAATATTAGAAAATATTACAAAGAAATACCCATAATAGTAGTAGATGACAGTTATAATCCTCTTCATGAAGATGGATGGGAAAAAGATAATGTAATCTGGTATACTTTACCGCATGATTCTGGTACTTGTGTAGGAAGAAACTATGGTCTATCAAAAATAAAAACAAAGTATTTTTTTTATGTAGATGATGATTATTTGATGACAGAAAATACAGATTTATTGATGATGTATAAATTAATAGAAAACTCAAAATTTGATATACTAGGAGGTACAGTAAATAACCATAATTATATTGGATCCTTTAGAATTGAAGATGATATGATTCAGATAACTGAAAATGTACAAAAATATGTAAATGTGTTGAATATTAATTTAGGTATCGTTGATAGAGTTGTAAATTTTTATATAGCCAACACAAATACATTAAAACAATGTCCAGGGTGGTATAATGATATTAAGACACAAGAACATACATTATTTTTTCTTGAGATATTTTTAAACAATCCCGAGATTAAAATAGCAACAATTGAATCTCCGCAAGTAGATATCAAAAATGTAAAATCGTGTTCTGGAATAGAATATGATAAGTTTAGAGGAAGAAAATATGACGGAATAATTGATAATTATCTTTTAGATAAATATCAACTTAGATATGAGTAAATTTATGAAAAATTAGAATTAATATCACTATCATATACATCACCTTTGGGGTGCTCTGCTATTTGAGGATTTATACAATAAGAATTGTTATTGGATTGAATATATTTTGTATAATAGGTATCTATTTCTATATTATATTTTTCACATTCATTAAGAATTTTATCAAATATTTTAGATGTAAGTATATAAGCTACACCCGATAGAGCTTTAGATACTTTAATAAGATTATCAGAAATGTATTTGTATGGTTTAAACAAATTATAATATAAAAGCAACATATCATAGTCTATATTATTTTTAAGACACTGATTGATACATTTTCTAAATATTGTTAAATAATTTTTTTTAAATGTCATATCATCTTCTAATATTAATATTCTTGAATAGTTTCTTTGTTTTGCTAATTTAATAACTCCTAGATGACTATTTCTACAACCAACTGATCCTATTATGTACCCTTTTGTTTGTCTATACATATTTGAATAATCGCCAATATTTATTTCATTTGGATTTACTTTTATAGCACTAAATCTTTCATAATTTTTTATATTATTTTTTTTTAGATTATCTTCAATATTTTTCATTCTATCTGGTCTTGAATCTAAATTTATAATAAAAATTTTATCAACATAATTATCTAGTGTTAAATTTTCATTTAAAAATCCGCCATCTTTTTTTTTCTTTATAAATTTTTTTTTTTTAGTCTTTTGTTTTTTTGATTTTTTTTTAAAATGTTTTTTATTTTTGGTTTTTTTCATGTTATAATATTAAAATATTTTAAAAATTATGCTATTATTTAAACTTAGTAAAATATATTAAATTATTATAATTATAATTATAATCAATACATGGTGTATCGCTCCATTTAAAAAGAGGATTTTCAATTCTCCAATTTCCATATAAACCTTTCAAAAAGGTATCATATTCTTCTGGAATATAAAAATAATTATTTAAAAAATATACTTGTTTCAAGTTAAATGGTTTATGTAGATAAAATTGTACAGTATTGTTATTATAATTTGTTTCTACAAAGTACTGTTTAATAGGATCTAAATGTAATACATTAATATCAAATTCAACTAAATTACCGTTAATTTTTTTGCTAAATGTAAATTGTTTAAATATTGTATTTTCATTTTTATAATTATCTTTTCTTACGTTTGAAACTAAACCTCCATTTTCTAATTTTCCACTATAAATCATTTTATTATAACCATGGTTTTGAAATAAATTTTCTACAATATCTGTTGAATTTTCGTATTCAATTAAACTCAAACAAATATCATCATCATTTGCCATTAAATTGTGTTCTCTTGCATATCCTAGTAATGTCCCGCCGTCCAAAAATACAGTTAATCCTAAATTTTGTAATAAATTGTAAAATTTAATAAGTTCATTCTTTGTATCTTCGTAAAATTGTTTATTATTTCCAAAACATAAATTTCTATTATGGCGACATATATTACCGCCATACATTACACTTTTTTTGTTTTTTTTTCTTTTTGATTTATTTTTTTTTGTTTTTACCATTATATTTAGGTGATATAATAATTTTATCTCTAATTATTAAACCAAGAATTAGGATTATTCAAAATATTCATCATTTTTTCATCACAATCTACATTTGATAATTCATTTATAATACTTTTGATAAACAAGGGTTCTTTTTTATCCATATGACCTTTCGTCTTTTTATCAATTTTACCATAATTAGATTTACTCTTTAATATATTTTTTGTTAATTTATCAGTATTTATCATATAATTTCCACTATTTGTATCTCCACTATACCAACTAAATCCTACAAGTTGTAAAAATTTAGGATTACAGAAAAGAATATAAAGCATAGCTATAAGTCCAGTTGTTGGTTGTTTAGGCAAACTTCCATCAAGTGGTTTGCTTGTATCTATATTAAGAATTCTTGAAATTACATGGGGTGGGAATGGTTCGGAGATACAATGAAATTCATTATGTATATTATATTTTTTTATATGATTCTCCCATGTTTCTTTTGTATTAAACCGTATTATATCTTTATCAATATATTCTTGAAATATTTTAAAACTTGTATCAGATGGATTTTCTAATTTATCACAACTCCAAGCACTCAATATTAATTTAGTATTATCGATAAGATGTTTTATATTATTATTTTCTAGAGTATCCAAAATCAATTGTGGTATCATTGTACTTGAGACACTCGCAAATAATATATCACATTTTTTACCTAAATCTTTTGGATATTCAATGGTCCCCCTGTACCCAAAATTTAACCTACAAACCACATCGAAACTATCAATATATTTTCCTAAATCTAAATTTTTTAAATTGGGTCCATGGCAAACTATCATTACTTTTTTGTTGTTCACCAAATCATACAATTTGGAAGGAAGTTTTTCACAAATTTTAAGTAAATCATCGTTTATATTGTATCCAAGTTTATTAAATATTTTATAAGCATTATTTTTCATATATACATTAAAATTACTACCACCTATCTTACTCTTTTTCTTTTTTTTATTTTTTTTTGTTTTTGTTTTTTTATATTTCATAATTTTATTAGTTAGTTTAGGCATATTAATATTAATATTTATATTTTTTTCAACAGGATTAAAAAAGAATTATATATTGACCTTATATTTAGTATAAAAGCGCGTTTTTATTTCAGAATCTAAACTGTAGTCCAAAGTATTGAGACCATCGTGAACATTGTTTTCACGAGCATTTGACAGTATTTTTTTGTTATTTTGGTAGTTTATATCATTAAATCTATCTTCTATTTTTTTACGTGGATGTTCTAGATGGAAAAATCCCCCCTTTCTTCTATTAATTTTATTATATTTTTTTTTAACCCTTATAGCCATATCATCGTCTTCTCCGCCCCAACCTTGGTATAAATTACTAAATCCATTAACAAGTTGAAAATCTTTTTTATTAAATAATACGACTCCTCCAAAATGATCTTTGTTTTGTATATCAATATATCTATTATCATTTTGAATCAATATTGAATGGAGAGTTAGTAATGATATAGGAATATCACTGTAGGAATAATCTACTTCAACTGGAACAAGGTCTACATCATGAAATACGAAATAGTCATAAATGTTCATCTTATTAACTATATCAAAACCAACATTAAATAACTTTGCTCTATTAAAACTGTTTTTATCATTTTGTTCTATAATAAATAGTTTATATTCTATATTCTTATTGGAAAGATAAAAGTGTATAAATTTTGAAAAAATATTTAACTGATTTTCTCTATCTCTATACGGAACTATTATTGCTAATTTTTTTGACCCTCCTCCTTTTTTTTTTGATCTTCTTTTTCTTTTTTTTGTTCTACTTGTTATCTTCATATTATTAATTAAGATTTTTTTTTAATTGTACCATTGTTTTTATAAATCATTTTGTTTTATAAAAAATAAATTCCGAATAAACTAAGATATTAAAAAATATATTTTTATATTATAGTATGAAACATAAATCAACAAAAAAAAAATATAAACAAAAAAGACGCAAGACAAAAATAAAAAGACTCAAAAAAAAACATATTGGAGGCTATAAGCATTATGGAATGGATAATATTTTATTTAGATATAGTGGTTTAGATTCAAATAATATTGAATCTATTGATATGCCACACGGAATTCCTGACTATAATTTTTATAAAAAAACTAATTATCTAAAAAAATCTGATGTTTGCCCACAATTTATAATGAATCAAGAAGGCAATGATTTTTGTTTAGAACTCGACAAATCGTATTCATCCAATAATATAATTGGTCATCCAATAATATATATGGATTTTAAATTAGAGAAAGAAATCTATCCAAACGGATTACTTGTATTCTATAATCATTCTCATGAATATGGTAATAATGGTTATGAAAAGAATGAATTTCAGATACATGAGGAATATATTAAGCAAATTATGGCATTAAATGAGCAATTTAGTCCAATTCATATATGTTTGTATTGGAAAGAACTGGAAAATAGTATTTTATTAGGATTATTAGAAAAATATAATTTGAAATATATAACAAATGGTCATAGAGACAATAACAATGACTTCATTATAAATTTAATAAATAATATACAAAAATACAAATATATTACAAGTAGCCTAATAGGAAGTCATACATGGATATCTCTATATTTAGATAGATATTTTTTTATATATGGCAATGGCGATCCATGTCAAACTGACAAACAATTATATATGAGTTGTTCAGATACTTCAAAATTTTATAAAAATACTTATCCAATGCTTACATATGAAAATTTTAATCAAAATAAAGATAAAACAGAATACAAGAAACTTTTAAAAGAACTTGGCAATATTAAATTAGGTTTAGACTTTAAAAAAAATCAAGAAGAACTCAAAACAATTTTATCACAATAAATATGATTTATAAATTATCATTATATAATAAAAGATTATTAAAAATTTATTTAAATTACCTGATAATATAAATAAATTTTATAATATTTTATATATCTATATGAATCAGTATACCATTTTGAAAAAAAAAAGTAAAAAATCTGAAAGAAAATTTAAAAATAAGGTACAAAGAAAATCAAAAAAAAAATACTTATAGGAGGTAATTATGAAAAAATATTATTGATATTATATGGTGAATGTTATAAAGACGGTATTCCACATGATAAAACACTAAGAAAGGACCTTAGAAATAAAGTAACGAATGACGATGATTTAATCAATAATCAAATGATAGCAAGTAATTCACATATGAAATTAGTAGAAATACTTGAAAATAAATATAATATTAAAACTGATATAATTATTAGTACATATAGAAATAGTCTATTGTCAAAGTTAGGTTTACCTGGTTATGACCAAAATTTATTAAATATTATTGTGAATGACAAAGAAGAAAAACATGACGTAAGAGGGTTATTCTATCGTATATATCAAGTTATTGATAATATAAAAAATAATTATAAATACCTTTGTTTTATAAGAATTGATATTTTATTAAAGCAATATTTTTTTAATATAATTAAAAGTAATTATGAAAAAATTACATTAGCTCATATGTGTTTGTATACAACTCCTGATGAATTAAAGAAAACTGGCAAAATACATAAAGCCTCTAAATGTGTTACTAATCATATAATGATAATACCAAAGAAATATTATAAATTTTTAGATTTAATATTAGTCAACTTATCTGATAATAGGTGGAATTCTAAACTATGGCCACCGGAAGTTATAGCCGCTGCCAATCCCTCTAATGGAGTACATCACAATGGATTATCTAATTTAATTAAAAATAAACTATTTACGTTGGAAGATTTTGATGTATTGATAAATACTTTTCATGGAGGTGATACTTCAACAGGTTGGAATCCATTGTGGTGTCAATTAGATAGACCAATTGTAGAAGATGGTACTCTCCCTTTACACAACAAATAGAAAGTTCAAAAACTTTATTATAAAAGACATGAAGGTATGCGATGATTGTGAGCAAATCTATTATACGATTGAATAAATTTAACTAAATTATTAGTGTGTAAATTTGACAATATTAAAATATAATAAAAAGTATGTACCCATATGGAAAACAATATACTGATCAGAATGATGTAAATTCTATTATTTCTTTATTTCAAGATAATAAATATTTAACTTGCGGTGATCAAGTGTCTTTATTTGAAAAGGAAGTGTGCGATTTTATTTCATGTAAATATGCTGTTGCTGTAAATTCTTGTACATCAGCATTACATCTTGCTTGTTTAGCAATTGGTGTTTCTAAAAATGATGAAGTCATAATACCTTCAATATCTTTTGCCGCATCATCAAATTGTGTATTATATTGTGGAGGAACTCCAGTATTTTGTGATATCGAAGAAGGTACAATGAATATTGATGTAGATAAAATCGAAAATTTAATTACAAAAAATACTAAAGCAATAATTTGTGTAGATTTTGCCGGACAGGCATGTAATTATGGTAAATTAATTGACTTGAAAAATAAATATAATTTATCCATTATAGAAGACGCGGCCCATTCAATTGGAGGTAAATACAAAGATAAATATTTAGGAAATATAGTTGATATGGCTACTTTTAGTTTCCATCCCGTGAAAAATATAACTACAGGGGAAGGTGGAATGATTACTACTAATAATGAATCACTTTATAAAAAATTAAAATTATTAAGGTCTCATGGATTGTCAAGAGATTTTAATGATAGAGATAAATTATGTAGTCATGCTTACGATATAACTTGTTTAGGTTATAATTATAGAATACCTGATATTTTATGTGCACTCGGAAGAAGTCAATTAAAAAAATTAAAAATGTTTGTTGAAAAACGACATAAATTGACACAGTATTATGATAACCAATTATTGGAATTATCAGAATATGTATCTCCTTTAGTTCAAAAAGAGGGCTCCGGACACCATCTATATATAATTAAAATAAACCCAAAATATAAAAACATTCTTATTAGGGATATGATATATAAAAGGCTTCATAATGAAGATATAAAAGTTAATGTACACTACAAACCAATTTATTTATTTCAACTATATCAAAATTTAGGATTTAAAAAAGGACTATGTCCTGTGTCTGAAGATGTGTACGAAAGAATACTAAGTTTTCCATTGTATTATGAACTAAATGAAAGTGATATAGACATAATAATAAGAAAATTAAAAAATATTATTTCTAATATTTTTAAAATTAATGATTTATTAAATAGATTAAAAGATATTGATTCAAAATTATTTGAGTATATGTATAATGAATTTATTAATGGTGAATGTTATTGTGAATTTTATTTGGAAGATTTAATTAACGAGAGAGGAGAATCTATAGCACTTAGAAATATTTAATCTATTAAATTCCAACCTAGTGGAGTACCAAATTCAATATCTGTTCTTGCTGTTTTGTCTAATATTTCCTCATAATGTTTTGTATGTAATCCATTTGAGGGCCTAATAGATTTTATATTATCTTCAGTAAATTTTTCACCTTTTTTAATATCTTTAACAACAAAAAGTGATCTTCTAAATTTTTTGCTAGATTTTTCTTTATTTACACCAGCATAAGTAATTTTACCTAATGTTTTTTCAACTATTCTTATACTATCAACCATTTGTTTAAATTCTAGAGGCGTTAAAGAAAAAGCTTCATCAACGCCTCCATTGTCTCTACTTAATGTAAAATGTTTTTCAATAACTCTTGCTCCTAAACATATAGAAGCAATAGGAACCTCAATTCCCAATGTATGATCTGATAACCCTCCAATTACATCAAAAGAGGATATCATATTAGGTATAGTCATTAAATTTGCATCTTCAGGTTCAGCAGGATAAGCACTTGTACATTTTAACATACAAATTTCATTAGTTCCATTTTCTCTTAATAAATTAATAGCTTCTTCTAATTCACCTTTAGAAGCCATTCCCGATGATATAATGACTGGCTTACCAGTTTGGGCTATCTTTTTAATTAAAATATGGTCTGTTATTTCAGGAGAAGCAATTTTATAAGCAGGCATATCTAATTTTTCTAAAAAATTAACAGAAGAGACATCAAATGGACTTGAAAATAAATCCATTCCTAATGAGTTAGCATAATCTTTTAATTCTTTGGTCCATTCCCACGGTGTATATGCTTTTGAATATAATTCATATAAAGTACGACCTTTCCACAACCCGTCTTGAACTTGGAAATATTTGCTAGAACAATCAATTGTTATTGTATCAGCAGTATAAGTTTGAAGTTTAATTGCATTAGCACCACATTTGTGTGCTTCTTTAATCAATTTCAACGCATTTGTTTTATCTTGGTTATGATTTCCTGAAAGTTCTGCTATAATATATGTTGGATGATTATCTCCAATTTTTGTATTATTTATTTTCATTAATAATAATTACAATTTATTTAAACTTTAAATTACAATAAGAATATAATTTACTATAGTTAGTTATTAATTAAATATTTTATTTTAGTAACTTAATGAGTTTATCATTAAATATTTTAAAAATATTATAATTTATATGGATGTAATAATTATAACTGGAACTACAAATGGATTAGGGGAACAATTATTAAAAACTTTAATAGAAAAATATAATTTTTTTACTATATCTTGTTCTAGAAAAAAATGCAGTAATTCAAAATATCATCATAATAAAATTATTGATTTATCTAATATAGATAAATGTAAAGAAATAGATTTCAATTTTTTAAATGATAAGATGTATAAAAATATTTTTTTTATAAATAATGCATTTTCAAGTTCAATAGGAACATTAGGTAAATGTGAAGACAATTATTTAGAAGAAGTACTAAATGTTAATATTTTATCTTCTTTAATAATAATAAATAAACTTATAAAAACAAAAAAATTAAAAAAAATTATTAATATTACAAGCGGTATTGTAGGTAAAACTATTAATAATTGGGGATTATATTGTTGTTCAAAAACATTTATTGAACTAATGATGAAACATGTTAATATTGAAAATCCAAGTATTGAAATATGTAATTACGATCCGGGTGTATTTGAATCAAATATTCAAGAAAAATTAAGAAATTCTAATTTAGAAAACGTAAATTATTTCATAGAACTAAAAAAAAATTATAAACTTACAAATATAAGTTTAATTACTAACAAAATTATATCATTACTAAAATAATGAAAATAGCAATTTTATCAGATATTCATGGAAATTCGTATGCCTTAAAAACAGTTTTAAAAAAAATAAAAGAAAAAAATATTAAAAAAATTCTTATTTTAGGGGATATGATAGGTTATTATTATGGAATTGATATTTTAGATCAACTGAAGGAATTCGATTGTGAATTTATAGCTGGTAATCATGAATTAATGTTAAAAGATGTTTTAGATAAAAAAATAAACATTGAAGTAATAACCAAAAAATATGGTAAAGGGTTAGAATATGTTTTTAAAAAATCATCTAAAACCGATATCGATTTTTATTATAATTTAGATACTTATAAAATAATTGCAATTGATAATATGAAATTAGGATTATTTCACGGATCTCCAAAAAAAAATGACGAATACATATATCCAGATACAGATTATGATAAGTTAAAATCAATGTGCAAGAATTTTGATTATATATTTATAGGACATACTCATTATCCTTTTACTTTTACTCATAATAAGACTACGCTAATTAATACCGGTTCTGTTGGACAAAATAGATATGAAGGCGGTATTGCTTGTTGGGTGTTATTTGATACCGAAAATAAAACTATTCAATTTATGAATAATAAATATAATATTATGCCTTTAATCAATGAAATAGAAGATGACGATAATCCATATTTAAAAGATGTGTTAATGAGATAAGTTTATATATAATTAATTAAATATAATTAGTATTTATGAATGTAAAAATATTAGTAACAGGTTGTGGTGGAGATATTGGAACTAATATAGGGAGAATACTAAAAAAATTTAATTTAGAATGTTATGGTGTTGATATATCAACGTTACATGGTGGAAAATATATTTTTACCGATTGCTTTCAGATTTGTAAAGTTTCTAACAATAATTACTTACAAGAAATCAACAAAATAGTTTATAGACTTAAGATTGACCTAGTAATTCCTACATCAGAAGTAGAAATAAATTTTTTTCAAAAAAATGATATAGATTTTGTAAAAGTATTGATTTGTAATAATAAAATTTATGATATTTCTAATGATAAATATTTAACATATTTATTTTTAAAAAATATTAATGCTCCATATCCAGAAACATATGAATTAGATAATACTCAAAAAATGACTTACCCGTTCATTTTAAAAAAAAAAAATGGTTGTGGAAATTCAGGAGTATATTTTATAGATAATGAACTAATTTATAAATATCATTTAGATAAAATAAAAAACAAAAAGGAATATATAATTCAAGAGTATTTAGATGGTGATGAATATACTTGTTGTATATTTAAAACTACAAATAAATATAAACATATATCATTTAAAAGAAAATTACAAGGCGGAACAACCAAAAGTGGTCAAGTTATAAATAATGACAATATTAATAATCTATTACTTAAAATAAGTAATTCTATAGAAATATGTGGATCTATAAATATACAATTGAGACTGGTAAATGGTATACCCTATATATTTGAAATTAATCCAAGATTTTCAAGTACAATATATTTTAGGTACCTTTTTAACTTTAATGACCTAATATGGAGTATTAATAATTCACTAAAAATAGATATTAAAACAGAAAGTTTCAGTGTAAATAAAATAGAAAATTACAAATTCTGTACTCATAATGAGCACTTTTTAATTAAAAATTAAGTTTATATCTGATATATTATATTTAGTTATATATTTACTAATAGTAAGACAATTTTCTTTATAATTGTTAAATAAATCTTTGTTTTTAAAAAAATAATTTATTTTTTGACCAATAATATCAATATTATTTATTTTATGACCACAATATAAAAATATTTTCTTATCTTTATATTTTTCTAAAAATTCTAACTGATTATTGGCTACTGTGAAAACTATTGAAGGTATCCCAAAAACAAGTCTCTCTATGAAGTTTTGACCCAAACTTCCTATACATAAATCAGCTTTAAACATGATATCATGAACATTATTTACATTGTAATAGTAATTAAAATTATTATATTTACTACAGAATTCTTCTATAAGAAAATAATGTATATTACCACCACCTATTAATATATCAAACACAATATATTTAAAATTTTTTGATAAACTTTTACATATTTTAAGTGTATAATTATCGATATCACTCCCACTTATAAAAACAAATATCCTTTTTATTGAATTATTGAACCTTTTTTTTTCTGATAAATTTAAAAATTCTTTATCAATAATAAAATATTTTGGACCAAGTAATAATTTACAGTCTTTACTACATAAAAATTTATACTTATTTTGGTTTTCTTCAATACTGTTAAGAATGAAATCACAATTGTGTTTCCTTTTAATATAATCATCGATAACAAGTATTTTTTTTGAAAATTCTTTTACTAGATTTTGCCATTTAAAATCTATAGCATAATTATCAATTATTAATAAATCTACATCATACATTTTAATTATATTGTTTGTTTTAATAGCATCCTGTTCATAATCTTCACCTAACCAGGTATTTGTATCTGATAAAATAGAATTATCTTTATCTATATCTAACTCAAATAATTTAAAGTTATTTTCAGTTACTTTACTATTTAAATTACCTTTAAATTTTTTACAAATAAAAAATATATTATGATTTTCAAAATATTTTGCTAATTTTATACACCTTATTATATGTCCGGTACCAATTATACTACTTGAATCCACCTTAAAAAATATATTCATTAATTAATGACACTATTTTAATAATAGTATTTTAACTTTTTGTTTTATTATTTATAAAATCGTATTTCATTTCAGCTAATTCCCAATCAGTTTCTTTGTCGATATCTTGGCATTCAGTTTCACTCAATATTATTGGATAATTATTTTTAGAGTAAATTTTATTTGTTTCCAATATATTTTTTGTTTTCATCCAATAAAATTGCCCACAATCATAATAGTGTTCATCTAGACTTTGTGATATACTATACATATGTTCTGGATACTTATATATTAAAGAATTATTTTGCTTTATAAGTGAACGTTGTATTGGAGAGGAATAAGCTGCTGCAGTAAATACATAGTCATATTTTTTTATTTTTTCAAAACCTAACATTAAATATTTTATATTAATCAATGGTGCTGTAGGGTAAATACAACAAACGTAATCAAAAAATTGCTTTTTTCCTCTGTAATATTTTAATACCTCTAAAATTACATCTCTAGTTGAAGCTTTATCATTTGAATTTTGTTCTGATCTCATGAAAGGAACATTAGCTCCATATTTTTCGGATATATTTTTTATTTCAATATTATCAGTAGATACCATTATTTCATCAAAACATTTTGAATCTTTAGCATTTTTTATTGAATAATAAATAATTGGTTTTCCAAAAAACTCTTTTATATTTTTTTTATGAATTCTTTTACTTCCACCTCTTGCGGGTATAATACATAAAGTTGTCATATATACACTTAAGATTTTTTTTTATAACTATTAGAATTTTATAATAAGATATTTGTGTTTAAAAATAAAATAAAAATTATTTAATATAACCATGAAAATTAATGACTTATTTTACGAAAAAATTCTAGATGATATGAAAAATATCAATAACCTTTATAAAATTTCTAATTTTTGGTCAAGAGGATTTGAATTAATTAGTGATAAACTAATGAATGGAAATATTAAAATTTTTAGAAAACTAAAAGATACACGAAAATTTTTTGTTCCTACATATTCAATAGAAGGACTTAATTATTTCCCTGAAGATTTTGTAAGAGAATTTGAAAGTAAAATACAAAGTGAACATAAAAAAGATCAAACATTATTAGAAAGTTTAAAAACAGGAAGACATTTAGCATATGCAGACTACAGAACATTCAAAGCCGGTGATATTGATGGATTTCCATATTTAGATTCCTGTTCCGAATCTTTTATAGGAAATCCCATTGAACAATTTACATTTGATGATAAAAAATTTAGTAGATCTATGTTGAATTATATTAATGGATTAGTTTTTCTTAAGAGAAACATTGATACAAGTGAAATATTCAATGTTCTAGAAATCGGAGGAGGTTTTGGAACATTGGGAGAAATTTTAAAAAATGATCCCAAAAGAAATTATAAATATGTAAATATAGATATACCACCAACAATATATGCCAGTAGTTATTATTTAAGTGAACTTTATAAAGAAAAATTTAAATCATGTTACGATTTAGAAAAAGAAAATGGAAAAATTATTTTAGAAAACAATAATTTTGAATCGACTGTTCTATGTCCTTGGCAATTACCTCATTTAGAAGGTAATTTTGATTTATTTGTAAATTTCATTTCATTTCAGGAAATGGAACCAGATATTGTTATAAATTATATAAATCATATTTCTAGACTTAAATGTAAATTTGTTCTTCTAAGGAATATTAGAGAGGGTAAAAATACAAAAAAAAATAAAGATATAAATACTTGCGTCATTGAACCTATAACAACTGACTTTTACATAAAAGAATTTACTAAAAAAGGTTACAAATTAGTTAATACAAATATCATACCTTACGGTTTTATGACTGTAGATGGATTTAATTCAGAACTAATTTTATTAAGATTAAAATAATTTATATTGGTTCAATATAACTTTAATATTATTTATTAAGTTATATTAAGAATAAAAAAATATTTTATAATACAATGGAGCAATTGTATACTGATTTTTTCAATAACAAACGTGTTTTAATTACGGGGGGCACCGGTACATTTGGACATGCGATTACAGAGTTTCTCATTGAATTACCTGTACAGGCAATAATAATTTTGTCAAGAGATGAGCTCAAACAGTTTAACATGAAAACTAAATTTAGCTCCCATCCAAATTCCAAAAAACTAAGATTTTTTTTAGGGGATATTAGAGATAAAGATAGAATTTCTATGGCACTTCATAATGTAGATATTGTATTTCATGCCGCCGCATTGAAAAGAATAGATACTATTGAGTATAATCCTATGGAAGCTATAAAAACAAATGTTTTAGGAACTCAAAATATGATTGATGAAGCAATTAAAAACAAAGTCAGATATTTTATGACTGTAAGTACTGACAAGGCTGTAAACCCATGTAATTTGTATGGTGGTAGTAAATTTTGTGCAGAAAAATTAACTATATCTGCTAATGAAAGCATTGGAGGTGGTATAACTAAATTTTCAGTATCTAGATATGGGAATGTTCTTGGAAGTAGAGGTTCAGTTATTCATATATTCAATGAATGTAAGAAACACAACCAAACATTAAAAATTACAGACACTGAAATGACAAGGTTTAATATTACTATTGATGAAGCAATATTGTTTGTTGTTGAAAATTTAGTCGAAATGGAAGGGGGTGAAATTTTTATTCCAAAACTTAAAAGTTATAAAATTTTAGATATTGCTAAATATTTTAGCAACAACTATGAAATAACGGGACTGAGAGAAGGAGAAAAAATTTATGAAGAAATGATTAGTAATAATGAGGCGTGTAATGCTAGATTTTTAGGAAACAAATTTGTAATATTATCAAAAAAATTACTTAATTCTGAAAAATATAAAAAGACTCAAAAATTTGAAGGAAGTAGTTATAATAGTTTTGAAAATGAATTTTTAGAATTTAATGAAATTGAAAATTTAACCAATGAAATATTAAATAAATAATTACGTTAAAAATAATATATTTTTTTAAAAATAAATTATATGACTACTATTTTTTGCCCGATGAGTTGTGATCTTTTAAATCACGGTCATATAAATTTATTAAAAACTGCTAAATCATATGGAAAAGTTATTGTAGGATTATTCTCAGATAATGTTTTGAACACATTCGAAAGAGTACCTATCAATAACTATGAAAACAGAAAAAAAATTTTAGAATCTATAAGTTATGTTGATGAAATTTTAGAACAAGATTCTTTAGATTGTTCAGAATTGATACTAAAGTTAAAACCAAATTACGTAATTCATGCCGATAATTGGAAAAATAATGAACACCTTCATATAAGAAATAATGTTTTAAAAATACTTGAATCTTTTAATGGAAAACTTATAGAAATACCTTATACTAAAGGAATTTCTACAAATACAATAATCCAAAAAATATTAAATGAAGATAAATTGAGAAACAATTACATAATAAAGTCAAAAAAATTAAGACAACTTATTTTTTCAGAAGATTTAGAATTTATAATGGAAGCACACAATGGAATGAGTGCTAAAATAGTAGAAGAAACTGGTTTTAAAGCAATATGGGCAAGCGGACTATGTTTGTCTGGTTCACTAGGATTGAGAGACAATAATGAAGCCTCTTGGTCTCAGGTGGTTGATGTTTTAGAATATATGTCTAACTCAGTAGATATACCAATATTAGTTGATGGTGATCAAGGATTTGGTAATTTTAATAATGCGAGAATTTTTTGTAAAAACTTAGAGCAAAGAGGAATAGCAGGAGTTGTTTTTGAAGATAAATTATTTCCTAAAACTAATTCATTCATTGAAGTTTCGGGTGGTCAAAAATTAGCGGATATTAATGAATTTTCAGGAAAAATAAGAGCATGCAAAGAAAATCAAATAAATCCTTATTTTTTAGTTATTGCACGATTGGAAGCATTTATTGCGGGTTATGATGTTGATGAAGCATTAAAAAGAGCTTATGCATACCATAAAGCCGGAGCAGATGCTATTTTAGTTCATAGTAAAATAAAAACTTCCAAAGACATAGATGACTTTATGAGTAGATGGGATAATCGATGCCCAATTATCATTGTTCCTACAAAGTATCATACAACACCGACAGACCATTTCAGAGATCTTAATATTAGTACAGTAATATGGGCAAACCATAATTTTAGAAGTTGTATTGATGCTGTAAAAAAAACATCAAAGCAAATATATAATGATCAATCATTAAACAATGTAGAGCACAATATAGTTTCTGTTAAGGAAATTTTTAATTACACCAAAGAGCATGAATTAAAAGAGGATGAAAAGGAATATTCTAAATAATTACATTTATTCTAATTATATTAATTGTAATAAAATATTTAATATCTATTAATGTCAATAGCTTGTAGTTATAATTAATTTAAATATTTTGAAAACAATAAGTTATAATAATTATTATCATCCGATATTAATAAAAATATTTGTTTTTAAACTTTAAAACAATCATACTGTAATGAAATAAAATATAAAATTATTTTATTTCATTATAGTATGATTATACTTATTCCTTTAGGAGGTATAGGAAACAGATTTAAGGATAATGGATATACTGATCCAAAAGCGCTTATTAATGTGGATGGAAAATGTATTATTTATCATTTATTGGATAATTTAAAATATATTGCAGCAATAGATTACATCTATATTCCTTATAATAAGGAGTATTTAGATTATGATTTAGAAACTAAATTAATGAAAAAATATTCTAATTTAAATTTTAAATTTTATAAGTTAGAGAATAACACACAAGGAGCAGCTGAAACTATCAAAATTTCTTTAGATAATCTTAATGATGAAGATAAACCTATATTATGTTTAGATGCGGACAATTTTTATATAAATGATATTGTAAGTTTATGGAATGGTAAAAATTGTGTTTTTACAATATCTGATACATTGAATGATCCTATTTATTCCTATGTAAAATGTAATGGAAATGAAATTATAGACATTAAAGAAAAAGATAAAATTTCAGATTTTGCCTGTACAGGCGCGTATGGTTTTAAATCTTTTTATCAACTAAACAAATATTGTAAAAAAATAATAAACAATAATATTAGACAAAAATCAGAATTTTATACAAGCGGGGTGATTAAAGAAATGATAAATGATAATATAGAGTTTACTAATTTAGAAATAGATAATAAATATTATTTTTCTTTAGGAACACCAAAACAAGTTGTAGAGTATGAAAACCCATTCATCTTTGATTTGGATGGTACACTAGTAAGTACTGATGACATTTACATATCAGTATGGCATGATTTGATGAAACAATATAATTTATCAATAGACAAAAATTTTTTTAACTTTTTTATCCAAGGAAAGAATGATATCCAATTTTTATATAATTTTTTCCCAGATATTAATCAGGATAAAATAAATTCTATAAGTAATTTAAAAGATGAACTATTTATTAAATACACCTCTAAACACAATAAAGACATTTTAGTTCGAGGTGCTAAAAAATTTATAGAAACAAATAAGAATAGAAGATTAGGAATAGTGACAAGTTGTAATAAAAAAGCTGCTGAATTTATTTTAAAAAAAATTGGATTTGATAAATATATTCAATTTTTAATAGCATCAGAAGATTGTGTAAATCATAAACCAAACAAAGAACCATATTCTAAAGCTATAGATATTTTAGGAGTTAATAAACAAAGATGTACCATATTTGAAGACAGTAATTCTGGATATAAAAGTGCTAAAAATTTAGGAGGAACAAATATTTGTCTAATTTTAAATGAAAATTCTAGTAATGATATAATCAATGCCAATGAATATAAGATACATAGCTACAATGACTTTAAATTTGAAAATTTAAAAAATAATAGTATTACTGATGTTAAAATTTTAATTCAGGAAAATTTGAAAAATTTACCGATAAAAGAAATCACAATCAATGATGATGATCTTAAAACAGGATATATATGTGATATCAAATCTTTTAAATTAAAATTGAATAGTAGTACAGAAAATATTGTATTAAAAATAGAGAACGATAATAATGAATTATCAAATGTTGCTCGTAAGATAAATCTATATAACAATGAAGCCATATTTTATAGCAAATTGGCAAGTTTAGTTAATGTCGAGGTTCCAAAATTTTATTGTGAATTTAAGATAGACAATAAAAGTGTTATAGTTTTAGAAAATATACATAAATTTTCAGGTAATTTTAATCTTAATCTAAATGATGATTTAGATACATTACTTAGTGTAGTAAAACATATTCTGAATATGCACAATATGTTCCATTTTAATAATAAAAATGAAATTATACCAGCAATGAAAGATATTTTAAAAATTAATCAAATAAGTTATTATCAACAATTAATTGATTCTAAATTTAATAAATTTTTGGAAATAAATAGATTGCTAATTACTGAAAAAGATAAAAACATATTAAATAATATTTATTGTAATTATAATAATATTATAAATCGTTTATCTAAATATCCACTAAATTTTTGTCATGGAGATTTAAAATCACCAAATATTTTTTATAAAAAAGAGTTGAATGACATAGTACCTATATTTCTAGATTGGCAATACATACATTTAAACAAAGGAATAAGTGATATAGTATTTTTATTGATTGAAAGTACAAAATATGATCAAAACATCAATGATCTAGTCGTACTTTATTATTATAAAAAAACGAACATGTATAATAATCTAAGTGATTTAGAATTTGATTTTAAATTAGCATTATGTGTATTTCCATTTTTTGTTATGGTATGGTTTAATAGTGTTGATAGAGATAATTTACTAGATAAAGTTTTTCCAATTAATTTTATGAAAAATACTTTAAAATTTTATAACTATTATTTAGATAAGCAGTTCTTTCAATTACTGAATAACTAAGTTATAGACTTGATCAACAAAGTTATAACATAAATATAATGATTAAACTTACCTTGTACTATATTATTGTACTGTTAAACACCATAACCATATTGAAGTAATACCACATGAAATAAAGATATGGAACCACCCTGTACCTGAAATTAATGTATTTGATATGTCCGCAATTTTAAAAAATATAGATAATAAAGTTAAAAGGATACCTAATTTTAATAAATAAACCCTTCCCAATGACTTAGCATAAATTATAGTAAATGGTATAGATATAAAGCAAAATGAAATTGTTAATAAAAGGTTTGCTTGACCCATATAAAATATTCTTACAAACCAAATAAATAAACTTAAAATCATAATTTTTTTTTCATTACATTTTTTAAAAATTCCCGAACAACTCAAAATAACAAATGTAAGATACATATTTACACCCTCCATTAAAGCATGATCTGCTCTCCAAAGCACATACCTTTTTGACCCCCACCATCCATAGCTGGCAATACCTAGAAAAATTAATAAAATTCCTAAAATATAATGTTTTAAACATCCATTAATAAATTTATATTTTAAATTATTTAATTCATATGTTTTTAAAATTATAAAAACACCTGAACTAAATAGAGCAAGTGAGGTGTGAGCGTTCCATTTACGGAGAAGAAAATATCCTTCTCTTATGGGTTCATTAGAAGTACTAGAAATTTTAACAATTGGGCCACAATTTTCCCAAAATTTGGAAGATTCCACAATATCCAAATAAATAAAAACTGTAAATAGAATTAATGAAATTAGAGTTGTGTATAGTTTGCTAAATCTTGAAACAGTTATTTGATTACATGATTCAACTTTAATATTTTTTTTTTTTATTAGTGATAGAATTAAATTAATCATAATAAAGATTAATATGATTAATATTAAAAAATTAATAATATTGAAAGAATCATTTGAGATATATTTAGTGATAAAATTATCTATTGGCTTATTACGTTTCTCATATCTAATTTGCGGATTCATGATAAATTTTTAAGATATTTAAGTTAATAATAATAATCAATTTTAAAATATTTATAATCAAATTACTTAAGTATTATAATGTAATATTATTATGGTTGTTGGGTTTACTACAATATGTGGCGATTTATTTCATTATGGACATATGCTATTTTTAAAACAAGCAAAAACGCACTGTGATTATTTGATTGTTGGTCTCCATTCTGACGAAGATATGGAAAAAAATAAAAGGAAACCAATATTGAATATTACGGAAAGGAGTAAAACATTAGAATTATCTGGGCTGGCTAATAAAGTAATTATCAATGCTCCATATGTAATAACCGATGAATTATTAAATGAAATAGGTGCTGATATTTATATATATGCAACTGTAAATGATACTGAAAATCAAAAATATATGGAAAATTATTTATTTACAACTAAACTTAGAAAAATGAATTATACTACAGGAATTTCTACAAGCGAATTAATTAAAAGAGTTAAGTTATTATCATAAATATGGAATAACATCATTTATACTAATACCTTTTGTTATATATATACAAGTTAATTTGGGAATGGTTTTATTTAAATTTTTTATTATATCTTGGTTATCATCAAAAAATACACAATCTTCTATATTAAAATTATATTTATTTAAAATGTTATAAATATGGTATTGTTTATCGTGCCTTTCAATAAGTTTATAAGGGTATTCTTTATCCGGGCCTGTTGGAAACAATTGATAATTGTCAATATATTTATCAAAATTAAAAAATTTTAAATACTTTTTAGAAATATCTGGATACCAACATTTTGATGCTAAAGCTATTATTTTTTCATTATTCTTTAACATCTGAAATATTTCTAAAGTGTCATAAGTATTTTTTTTTTTTAATTGTTCTTCATTTAAATTTGTATTCAATTCAGCAGTGAAATCCCATAATGTTTTATCTATATCAAAAATAAAGATATTTTTATTCATAGTTTATGAAAACATAAAACTTATTTTTTAATAACGTAAGCTGTTGGGTATTTATTATAATAAAAGGTACTTATTACCACATCCTTATCTTTAAAAAATTTATCTACACCTGAACTTTCAGACCAATTTGAGCACGCGTATTCATCAAAAATTATTACTCCGCCTTTTACAACCTTATCCCACAAATGGGTCAATGCTTCATATGTAGGTTTTCCAACATCCAAATCACAATGTAGTAAGGATATTTTAAATCCTGGATTATTTGTAACAAAATTTCCTACTGTTTCACATATATCTCCCTCAATAAAATTGGTTTTTTCTTGTGAAAGATTTAATTTTTTTATAGTATTTTGAAGTTGTTCTATGCTACAACCGTCATAATTAGCTGATTTTGCATGTTTTTCCATTACTTTAGTATCAAATTCATTAGAGAATACTGGCGTTTTTGTAAAAAAATCGAAACCAATTACTTTTTTAATATTGCCGGGAGAGTATATTTCTAATAATTTTAACCAAGTAATCACACCTACACCCTTAAACACTCCTAATTCTACTATATCTCCTGGTAATTCTATAGTTTTCATAAATAAATTATTTCTAACAACTATTTTTCTTAATCTATCAGTATCTGATTTTAGTATAAAATCGTTATAAATATCGTAATTTGATTGCTCCATATAATTAATTAATATTTAAATAACTTTAAATATTAATTTTAAAATATTTAAAGTTATTTAAAAAAGAACATTTACAATGAAAAATATATGTTTTGTAGGAGGGGGAAATGGTACTCACGTTGGATCAGTTCTATTAGCTTATAAAAATTATAATATAAATATATTAACTAGAAAACCTGAAAAATGGACTAAAAATATGAAACTTCTTTTAGATAATGGAACAGAAATAGAGGGAGTGATCAATAAAATTAGTAGTAAACCAGAAGATGTTATACCAGAATCTGATATATTGTTTATAAGTTCTCCTGTGCATGTCTATGAAAATATAATTAAAAATGTAAGCCCATATTTAAGTAATGGAACTTCCATAGGAACTCTTTTTACCCAGGGGCATCTTGATCTAATGATGGAGAAACATATTTCTGATTATAAACATAGAAATATTACATTTTTTGGTTTACAATATATTCCTTGGCAAGCAAAAACTATTGAGTATGGAAAAATGGGTCATTTAGTAGGAAGAAAAAAGGAGTTGTTTTTATCAGTAAAACCAATAGAAAATCAAAACACAATTAAGGATCAAATTAGTGAATTATTTGATATGAATGTTCACTTACAACCATTTTTGGCTAATTGTTTGACTACTTCCAATCAAATACTACACCCTGTAAGATATTATTGTGTATTTAATAAATTTAATAGTGAAAGTCTTATAAAAAAATCAGATATACCTATTTTGTATTTAGATATGGATGATGAATCAGCAGAACTTTTAGATTTACTGGTAGAAGATATAATGATAATTAAAACCGACTTGATAAATAAATTTAATTTAGATTTAACCCATGTTTTAACTCTTAAAAAAAGAATAAATAATCAATATGGTTCTTTAGTCAAAGACTATACCAATACTAAAACTATCTTTAATACAGCAACAATGTATAGAAAAAGTAAATTTGCTATGATTAATATTGATAATAATCATTCTAAAATAAATATAAATCATAGACATTTTTTGGACGATATACCTTTTGGATTAGTAATATTAAAATCAATTTCTATTGAATTAAATATTGATACCCCAGTTTTAGATAAATTAATATATTGGACACAAAAATTAATGAAAAAAGAATACTTGGTTAATAATCAACTAATTGGAAAAGATATAGGAGAAACAGGTATATTTCAAAATTATAATAAAAGTTTTATTGATATAGTATAATCTATTTATTTATAAATTCCATAAACTTATTTTTTCTTTCTAAAGGTGTATCTTTGGGTCTCGATAATTCATGCGTATAATTTATTTTATTTGTAATATTAATTTCTAAAAATGAAGGAGATTTAGTTTCTGTATTTTTTATTTCAGATAATGCTTTTTCTAGATGTTTTAAATCAGATACTGAATTGACATAACTATAACCACAATTTTTAGCAATATTGGTTAAATTTATTTCAAAACCTGTAGTTGGCTGTATTCCTACAGACTCATGCATACCATTATTTAGAACAACATGTATTAGATTTCCACATTCACTAGTTCCAATTGTAGTTAAATTACCCATATGCATTATTACAGACCCATCTCCATCTAAACAAAGTACATTCTTTTCAGTATTTTTAGCAATTCCTAAAGAAATCATTGATACATGTCCCATTGCTCCTACATTTAAAAATATATTTTCTTGTGATAAATTTTGTTCATTCATTGTTTCAACAAGTTCTCTTGATATTTTACCAGTAGTTGATAATATAATATTATCTCTAGAATTCTCTACAATAGATTCTATAGCTTGTTTCCTAAATAAATTATAATTATTTACAATTAAATTAGTTTCACTGAATTTTGAAAATGTATTTTTTCTAACTAATAAAATATTTGGTTTGGACTGACATTTTATATTAAATATCATATCATTAATTATTTTTTCGGATTCAGATATATCAAAAGGTAGTATATTAAAATCAATGTTTAGTGATTTTATTAAATTCACCATACACTCACCCTGACTTAAGTGTTGAGGCTCATCTTTAACTCCTGGTTCTCCTCTCCATCCAATTACAATTAACATAGGAATTGAATAAACTTTTTCAGATACAAGAGACATTAGCGGATTGATTATATTACCGGTTCCAGAGTTTTGAAGATATATTAGTGGAATTTTAGATGTAGACAAATAATAACCAGCGCCAAGAGCAATCGCAGAACCTTCATTTGCTGTAATAACATGATTGCTACTTTTTTTTAGTATTACATTATTTAATTCTTTCAGCAATGAATCTGGAACACCCGTGAAAAAATTAATTTCTTTATTGAGCAACAAATTATAGAATTCTAATGGGTCAAGTTTCATAGTATAAATAAACTGTGTTCTTTTAAATCATTTAATTCTTTCAATAATTATTTGATCTATATTCATAATTGTTTCATTTGAATGCTATAAGTTTCTTACCTAATTTTTTCGCATTTTTTTAAAAATTAACATGTCAAATCGAATCACATATCTAAATAAAAAGTAGTTGTTTACTATAAGATTTTAATCATCAACAAAATTGAAGTATTTAAAACGTAAGTTATTACAATAACAATGTTAGCATTTTCTGTTAAAACGTATTTCGATTTTCTACCGATTGAACTACATGATATTATACTAAGATTTGCGAGAATTTTAGAAAATACTGAATGTGAAAAATGCTACTCTTCAAAACTAAAGGGAAATTTAAATTTATTTAAAACAAATTATACTAAAAGTTTTTGTAAATGTAGGTGGGGAAATCGGAGTATGTTAAATATTGAATTCAAACATATTGTTTTATCGGGGTCTCATAATTTATATGATAATTATAATCAAGTTAGGGATACTCAACTAAAAAATCTTAGCAAAAAAATATCATTTAAAATGTTTAAACAAGATTTCCCTAATGGAATAACGAATCCAAATGATTTTGAATTAGTTAAAAATGATCTAAGATACATAAGTGAATATTATTATAATTTTAGCATTTACATATTTAAAACTAATATCTATAATCCTAACTTACACTATGTTAATATTTGGGGGTGCAATTTTTTTAGCACGGGAGAATTAGCTATTAATAATACAGAAATGCATAGAAGATTTTCTAATTCTGTTGGGTATGATAAATATGTTGAGCAGCATAAAACTCCGACATATAATTTGAAATGTAATCATTGGTCAAGAAAATTTATTAAAAATGGAAGAAGTAAACAAGAACTTAAGTTATACAGAGATGATATTATTGAAATATATAAAGATCTATTTAATGTACGTACCCTACCTAAATTTACAAGAACTAAAACAATGATTCAAAGAATTATGAAATATAATGATTAGTAATGTCTTGTTTGAGGAACAAATTTAACATAATTTGTTCCACCTTTAGCCCAAGTTCTTGTAGCATATTTAATACCCGTAGCTTTATCAGTGATAGTAGACGGCATTGCTATTTTTTTGTTAAATGCTATATATTTGTTAGATACAACTTTCCCTTTAATCCTTGGTAATGTCTTTAATTCCTTTACTATTTTTATAGTTTTATTTGCGTACTTGTTTCCTCCTTTTCTAAATTCGGTTTTCCGTGTCCCATATTTTAATTTGCTTATCTTTAAATCTCCTAAAGATCTTCCATTATTATTTATAAGTTTTACCGTTTGTGTTTTTTTTTGTTTTTTAACATTTTTGGCTACTTCCGCGGCAGCCTGATTCTCCCAAATATTATTTTGAATTTGTTGGTCCGCCAAACTATTAATATTTACAGGAGCTTTTGATAATTGTTGATTCCAATATTCTTGTTCCGCTAAATTACTTGATATATTTCGTTTTGTTAAATTTCTTGAATTCGATCTGCCTTGATAAGTAGGCTCAGAGGAGGCTCCCGATAAACCTGCTAATGATAGTAGTCCCATTCCAACCCAAGGTGCTATCATTTTAGCAGCTCCAAATGGGGATCTTTTCCTTGATGTTGTTTTTTTTTTACGCGTTTTATTTGGCATTAATATTAAAGAACATTTTAATTTTATCTATATTAATTTAAATAATTTAATTTAAACATTACTAAAATAATGATCAATACAAGTATCAGTCATAATAAAATTATTTCATTATACAAAATCTTATATTATATCGGATTAATTCTTTTGTAATAATATTTTCACTCATAATGTGAAAAGTTAGAAACTTTAATGCTAAATTTCCATATCAGTATAGTGATGTATTCATCAAATCTTCATTTACAATCTTTTTTTGTTAATTTGTACCCCCAATGTTGCAGTGTCTGTCTTCTTTTTGGACTTACACTAAAATCATTAAATTTAGTTTTTCTATTAATTATTAAATTTATTAGCGCCCTTCTAAATCTACTTTTGGGTCCAGCTGTTCTTAGCCACCTATCCACCTGTCTTTCATCATCTGGAGACCTTTTTCCCCAAAAAAAATGGCAATACCATTGAAACCAACCATATGGATGATGTTCTGACATCCAACCCTTAAATTCCCAAAAATCAAGTGTTGTTCCCACTGTTTCTTTGTATGTGTTTATGTTCTTATCATAGTCTTCCCACTTTCTTGTCATATGATCTTCAGGAATACCCTTCCACCATGATTTGGGATATACTAAATGCTGATTTTTATAGTTTTTTTTTGTGACATTTGAGTAAATGGGTCTCCAGTAAGTACCGCCAAAACTACCGTTCAATAATATTTCTCTTGGACTTAGATTGGGTTTAAAATCTGGGTATTCATCAAAAATAAACTCATTGTTTTTGTTTCTTTTTGGATATGGCATATATTAATTTTATAAAATATTTTTAAATAATATACAAAATGCAAAAAATAGCTATATTAATAAGTGGTTGCAATAATAAAGATATAAATAAAAATAAAATAGAGGCAGGGTTCAACTTTGAATATATTATTAGTATAATAAGACATCAATTTGAATCTGGTTATGATGTTGATTATTATGTAGTTGTTGACGAACAATTTGATAAATCTATATTTGGAGAAAAATTAAAGGCATTTAAAATCATATCTAACAAGGATCTTAAAAAACATTATTCAAAAAAAATAAAGCATTTACATGATTATCAATTTTTGAGACGTAGGTTTTTAATAAATCTTGTTGACTTAAATATTGATTATAAATTTTTTATGTGTTTAAGAAATGATAGAATACTTGTCCCTAATGGAGATGGGTTTTATAATAAAAACTTAAAACTATCAGATTTAAGAGGCTGGAGAAGAATTAATTCTAATAATCCTATTTCAGAAGACAAATATAAATTAGATATTAGTTTTTTAGATAATATTAATTTAGAATATGTTTATTGTATACCTTATGGGTGGTTAGATTATGAGACAAATAAAGACTTCGATGTTATAAATGACGCAATATTTGATGGGTTTTTTTTATCTAATTGGAAAAATATGTTATCTTATTTAAATTTTAGATTTTCAAAGTTAGGTAATTTGAATGAAATGCCTGAAAAATGTCTCAAAAAATGGTTATTAATCGAAAATAAAAAGATAAAAAGATTAGATGGTATTTACAAATTTAAAACAGATCCTGTAAAACCAATCACTTACAATGCGTATGCCAAGGGGGAGTGGAGGAAAAAATTCAAAGTTTAAATATTTGAGTAATTGATAAAGAATTGAAAAACAATCTGGTTTCGGGCGTCACCCTCAGACAGACCTCTCTTCGTCTGTAAGGAAACTCTCCAATAAATTCGTGTAGATCTGTGAAGTTGGAATTTAAATATTTAGTAAGAGGTATTACTATATGGTATTTAGTAAATTATTTAGACGATTTAAATCTATCATGTATTTATAATTTTCATCTAAATCGCCATCCCATTTTTTTTTAGTTTTCTCTCTCGCAATAAATTTATTTGATATTAATTTATTTTTGTGAAATGTACTAGAATAACAACAATTAAAATTAATATTTAAAAAATCACAAGTATAAACATAACAGCTATTTTTTTGATTTTCACCAAAATATGCCATCCATGGGTGAATTAAACATATACAATTGGTACGTTTTTTCATCCATAAATTATTTGCTAAAGAACTACCCCAATCATTAATAAATAAATTACAATTCATTATTAAATAAATTTGTTCCTTCAGAGTATAATTTTCTGGTTCAAAAATTAAAATATCAGGAAATCTTTTTTTAATTAAATCAATTACTAAATTATAATTATGAAATATTCTATTATTTTCTAATACACAACTTTTCATTGTTCTGTAAATAAAAATCTTATCATATTTTTTAACTTTAAAAGTTATTCTTGATATTTTGTATTTTAAAATTTTGTTAACAAATATAAGTTCTTTAAAATCACTTGGAGTTATTTTACTAAAATCTTTTCCTCCAAAAGTGTTTTTAACTTCAGTATATCTTATTATGTCTTTAAAATAATATTTTTCATTTAATTTCAGTAATAATATATTTTTTTCATCTATGAATATGTTTAAAAATTGATAGTAAAAATTATTTTTATTTATTTTTGGGATTATGATTTTTCTCCTTTCTTTGGTGATGTAATAATTATAAAGTATGTAATATAAATTAACAATACCATGGTAAAAAGATGGCAATGAATATTCAAAAAATAAAATCACTTCTATATCATTTTGATTATCTTTAGTATCATTTATTTTAATATTATACCACACATCCTTACTTATTATTATCTCCTTCATAATATAGTAATTATATTTATTTTATTTCATATGTATATTTTATTAAATTTTAATCTTAAATTACTTAGATGGATCCTGATTTTACATATGAAATTTATTTGAAATCAAATCCAGATTTATCTGAATTAGGTATTAATCATAAAACTCTATTTTTACATTGGGTTAAATTCGGCAAATATGAAAATAGAATTTCAAATGATATAAATAATATTTATTTTGTTTGGATTTATTATTCAAAAACTAATAAATTAGATTTTAATACAGAATTAGATGCATGGAAACACTATCAAACGAAAGAAAAATTTAATAATTTAAGATATTACATTCCTTTAGAATCTAATTTTCCAACTATTGAGTTTGAAGACACGAAAATATTAGATAGTTTGGATATAAATGATAAACTAAAATTTAACAAAAAAATGTTCATTGAAGCTTATAAGGAATTTATTAACTTAGATATAACATTAGACATTAAGATTTGGATTAAAAGTTGGGGTTGAATTGGGTCTTTTAAATTACACTTCTTAATCCAGCTTCTAAATGAATGATTTTTTTACCATGATTGAAAGCAGACAAAGCTACAGCACACGCAGTGCTTGTATCACCATGAATCAATACATACTCTACATCTTCAAAAATATTGTAAGATAAAATATTAATAAAAGTATTATTCAATCTATTTGTTGATAAATTGTCAATATTTATTTTATAATCAACTTTAACATTTTTTAGAAGATCTTTATGTTGTCCTGTAAAAAATGTTTTTATATTTTTTAAATTATCTATAAGTGATTTAACTTTGATATACTCGGGTCTAGTACCAAAGCATATTAATATTCATAAATTAATATAACATATTTAAAATATAATTTCAACATATCTCTCCCAAAATCCAATAGTATGTAATTTTCATCCCTTCTTCAAGAGCCAAGAAAGGATTAATACCTAATTTTTCTCTTATAAGCGTATTATCTGAATTTCTACCACGTACTCCAGTAAAAGTGTATTCTGGATTATTTTTTATAGTTAAATTCTTACCAGATATGTTAATAGCCGTTTGTGCTAAATAATTTATAGAAACCATTTCTTCAGATCCAATGTTAACCGGTCCGTGAAAATCTTTCGAATCCATCAATGTTAAAATCCCTTTGATACATTGGTCAATATATAGAAAAGATCTGGTTTGTAGTCCATCCCCGTGAACTTCTATTTGATCCCCATCTTTAGCAAATGCCACTTTTCTACACATAGCCGCGGGGGCCTTTTCTTTCCCACCATCCCAAGTTCCGTATGGTCCATATATATTATGAAATCTACCAATTTTAACAATCATATTGTGATTTCTTGAATAGGTTAAATACAATCTTTCACTATACAATTTTTCCCACCCATATTCGGAATCAGGATTGGCCGGATAAACAGTATCTTCTTTACAATTAGGATTATTGCTATCTAATTGATTTCTTTCAGGATAAACACATGCTGATGATGAATAAAAAATTTTTTTAATGTTGTACCTTACACAACTATTTAATGTATTTAGATTAATCATTGTAGAATTATGCATAACATCAGCATCATTTAAACCTGTGAAAATGTATGTAGCTCCCCCCATATCTGCCGCTAATTGATAAACTTCATCAATAGTATCATCAAGTACTAAATCCGTTGATTTAGGATCCCTTAAATCAGCAACAATAAATTCATCAGCATCGGAATCCTTGTATTCATGTCTTTTTATATCTACACCTCTTACCCAATATCCTTTTTTTTTTAATTGTGAAACTAAATGACCTCCGATAAATCCTCCTGCTCCCAATACTACAACTTTTCGTTTAAATAAACTATTTTCATACAAATAATGATTCATAATGTATAAAAATAAAAAATATCTTTAATTAATTTAAATCTAAGTAATTTAGAATCATGACCCATGTAAAATGATATCACATTCAGATACTATATCATTTTCAATAAGATTTTTTTTAATATCAACTATGTGATCTCCCTGTAATTTTACTACTATAATTTCATCTTCTGTTATAACATCTGAAGCACACGAAAATTTTTTTTCCAAATTTTAGATAATTTATTAGCATTTTTTTCGTCAAGGCCTTCAACCAAGGTCCAAGATTTTCTTGTATTTCTAGATTTATATCTAATATGTATTTTTTCTTTCAATTCTCTACTTCCGACATCATTAAAATGATCAAAATTATTAAATGACATTATTATCTACTTCTTTTACTTGTTCGATATTTTGAGAAAATTCTGTTCTAGTTTTCATTAAAGCCCAACCTAGAATATTTTTACCAGTCCATTTGGTGGGTTTATTTGAATTTTTTGATTCCATATCGCAGCCAGTACCCCAATTTAAATCTTTAGAAGTACTTTCTGCTATAATTGAGTCTTTAGTACTTAGTAATATATCCTTAAATTTTTTTATCTTAGAAAATTTTTGATAAATAACTTGATATGCTATCTCTATAACGTTTTTATCCCAAGTATATTGATCGAAATTTTTAACCTGTCTACCATGTTTTTTAACATATGCAGGAGAGTCGCAATGTTCTATAAGTGTGAATCTTGGGTGGTCATCAAATAATATTGCTTTACATAGCATAATTGCCTTTTCAGAAAATTCACAATTAATTTTAGAAGAATAACCTTCTTTTTGTAAATTTTTAGGTATTACAAATTCAAACAATTCATCACGATAAAAATTAGAAAATTCAGGATAGTTATTTTCATCTTTATTACTATAAAATTTTGTTATTTTTTCATTTTCTAGTGTTTTCCAAAGTTTTGGCAAATCTTTTGGCGTTTTGATTAGTTGTAAATCCATTATAATAATATTATTTATTTATAAAAAAAATCAATTTTGTAAAGTTATTAAGTATAATTTATTTTAATTAATTATGTCATTTTTGGTTAAAAAGGTAAATAATAAATTGATTTTTAGAGATAAGGGAGGATATGAGACCCGTAATAAATCAACATTTTGGTGTATAGAAAAAGCAGACCAAATTTACAAATGGAAAGATTTTGATGAAATAGAAATTCATACTGATGACTATGAGAGAAATTTAAATCATTACACATTTAGTAAAAATAATTCATATAATAAATTAGTTCCAGATTTCAATTTTCATGCTTGGCCCCAGGTAGGAATATCTGATTATGGAGAAATGATTAAACAAATCGATACTATTGGACAAAAAAATTTTAAAATAAATAAAGTAGGTTGGATTGGTTGTGTTGAAACTTCACTACTAAGAAAAAGACTACTAAGAAATGGCGAAAGAAATAAAGATTTATTTGATATTATACCTATGAGATGGAAAAAGACTGATACTTGTTTACTTGATTATAATAAATATATATCATTACCAGATTTAGTAGAAAAATATTCAGTTTTGATTGATATTGAAGGGAGGGGGTATTCGGGTAGATTGAAATATTTATTATGGTCTCATAGACCAATAATAATTATTGATAGACCTCATAAGGAATTTTTTTTTAAAGATTTAATTGAATGGGAACATTATATTCCAGTTAAACGCGATTTAACGGATCTATTAGATAATGTAAAGTGGTGTATTAATAATCATGATAAAGCAAAAATTATTGCTGAAAATGCCTATATTTTTTCTAAAAAAAACTTGACACGCGAAGCATGTTTTGAGCATTGGAACGAAATTATAACTTCATAACTTATGCTAATACTTCATCGTAGCATCCCTTAACCGCTTGAAATAATGCCGTGGCATCAGTTCTTTCTCCAGGTGATACTTTATCGGGGTGATGCTTACGACTCCACTGGAGCATGGATTTTCTATTATTAATTGGAGGACTAGCTTCTTTTAAAACATTAGCACAAGATTTATTATTTGAATTATTTTTTCTACTTCTGTTATTTGATCTAGACGCTAATGCCTTAGTTGCTAAAACAAGAGTTCTCGAACTATTATTTGATCTTGCTACAGTTCTTGCTACAGAATTTGGTGATGGCAATGCTAAAACTGCGGGTGGTGTAGGTAAAGCTAATAACTTTTCGCGTACTTCTGGATGAGTTGTTAAATCAGTTACAAGTTCAAGTTCCATATCTTCACTATCTATACCTCTTAAATATTCTGTTAGTTGGTTTACTGCTGCTACACTTCCAAGCCATCCACTACCACTAATAGTTTTACCATTGTAAGTCATTTCATTTCTTCTTTCATTCATGTATTGAATTATTCCATTACAACTAGCCTGACCGCGTTTATTAGTAATTCCTAATCTTTTCATTTCCTTTTTAAGTTGGTTTATAGGAGCTGTTCTTGATCCTTTGGCGTATGTTTTCCACGCTGACCCACCCTCCTGTTCTAATTTTTTTGATCTATTTTTAGAACCTTTTCTTCTTTTTTGGCTTTTTTTTTGACTTTTATTGTTAAATAAAAAATTAAGCATTGATAATATAATATAATATTATATTTTTTATTATTTAATTAATTAATTAATTAATTATAATTAATTTAAGATGGAGCCATTCCACTTAGTTTTAATTGATTATTGCAAAGTATCATTTCATCTAATCCTTTTCCTGGTGCAACTAAAGGTAGGCACATATCTCTTTTGATTTTAAATTCGCACAAAATTGGACCATCTGAATTAATAAATTCGTCTATCTTATTTTCTAAATTATCATTATTATCACATTTCATCGATTTGATATTAAAACTTTTAGCTAAATCTACATAGGAAGGATTACTGTCATAAAGAGTAGCCGTATATCGTTCATTGAAAAATAAACGCTCCCAAGTAGTAACCATCATTTGTGCCGAATTATTCATAACAGCTATCTTTATTGGTAATTTGTATTGTGATATAGTTTTTAATTCATTCATAGTCATATTGAAACTTGAGTCTCCATCAATATCTATTACTAATTTATTTGGATTGGCAATTTGAGCTCCGACAGCATAGGGTAATCCCGCCCCCATAACTCCCAATGATCCCGATGAAATAATTTTCTTTGGAAATTTAGAATAAATATATTGGTATGTTTGCATTTGATGATTTCCTACACCTGTTGTAAATATACAATCTTTATCAATAGTTTTTTCATTGATAACTTCCAATACTTTTTCAAGATTTAGATTACTATCATTAGATTCAGTGTACGTAAATGGATATTTTTCTTTCTTATCTTTTATTATTGTCATCCACTCAGATCTTTCATTATACTTTATAAATGGTAAAATTTTGTTTATAAAATATGATGAGTCGCAATTAAAATTATAATCAGTATTTATAACTTTATTTATTTCTGATTCTTCAATATTAACATGTATTATACCTCCAGTTTTATTTTTTCCTGCTTCTATAGCTTTAGGAGCGTATTTTCTTAGTTCTCCAGTAGTTCTATCATCAAATCTTGACCCTATGGCTATAATACAGTCGGATTCTTGTATTGAGTAATTACTTACTGGCGATCCATGCATGCCGCACCATCTTAAAGATAAAAATTCTCTTTCATCATAAACACCATTAGCATGTATAGTGGTTGATACGGGTATGTTTGCTTTACTAGCCAATAATCGTAGTAATTGATAACTATTATTACAGCCTTGTCCAATATATAATATCGGTTTTTTACTATTATTTATCATTTCAGCTGCTAATTTTATTTTTGATTCACTTATGTTAACTTGTTCATCCTTATTTGGAATAAATTGTTCATATTCACCCTCTAAATAAGATGATGAAATGTCCTTTGGTATATCAATATGGACAGCTCCTTTCTTTTTATCATTTGCTATGAAAAATGCTTTGTCTAACACATAGGGAATCTCTTCAATGTTTTGTATTTGATAGCTCCATTTAGTTGCTGGTTTAGTTAAATCCACTGCGGGAGCTTCCTGAAAAGCGTCTGAGCCAATTGCCTTTCTCGGTACCTGTCCACTTAAGACAATTAAAGGAGTACTATCATTGTTAGCATCCAAAATTGGAGTAATCATATTAGTTAATCCAGGACCACTTGTAACAATCGCAACCCCGGTTTGATTTGTAGTTTTAGCATATCCCGTGGCAGCGTGTCCACAACTTTGCTCATGACTATTAACAAAATAATTTATTTTACCTTTGTAAAATGCATCTATAATAGGCATCACAGCCCCTCCAGAATATACAAACGTATCTTTAACATTATTATCTAATAACTTTTGATATATGATTTGTCCACCACTTAAACCTTGATAATTTCTAGAAAACCTAAATATTTGACCAACCATTTTTTTCCTAAGTATAGAAAACATTTATATTATTATTTAATAATATTTCAAAATCAATTTTATTATCTTACTATAAACACATGTATAATGCTATTATTTTTTGGATTTTAAAATTTTTTGATTTATCATTAATTGGAATTTACACATTTTTAGGAGGATTAATAGTATCACTTTTAATTAACTTTTTTTTTGTTAGAAGAGATAAAAGTGGGTTAAGAAAATTAAAAGATCAAACAAAGGAACAAATACTTAAGGAATTAAATATCTTCGTATTATTATTAGATATATTTTTATTGATAAGTGCGAATATGATTGGAGTAAAATTATGGAGAGGTATTATGAAAAAAATACCTTTCCCATTCGACGGTATTAATGGATATAACCATTATGAAACAAAAGAATTAGGAGGAAATGTCATTATGGCATTTTCATTTTTAACTCTACAACCTCACTTAAAAAATATTATTTACGCTTTAGGTCATAAACTTAATGTCATTCCAGAATCAGAAGTTAAACTATACTCATCATTAGATACGACTCTAGGAGATTTATCGGGGATATAAATATCAATTAAATTCTAAATTACATAAAATAGGCAAATGATCTGATCCATGATAACTATTTGGTATTATTGTATCTATTTTATCAATATGTAAATCAGATGATTTTAATCTTTTGGTATAAATATAGTCAAATATAGAAGAGTGGTAATAGTTATATGTTATAAAGGGGTAATATTTATGTCCTAAATTATGATTTTCATAATCTTCAAATGTGTTTTTATAGTCAAAATTATTTTTTAAAATATCGTTAACCTTTGAAAAATAATTTGAAGATGGTGATTTTTCATGTTCACTGTTAAAATCTCCTGCTATTATTTGGCTTATACCAGTTCTTGAATTATAAGATAGCCATTTATTTATTAATTCTACAGCTTTTAAAATTTCTTTATTTCGTCTATCTTCCATGTCTTTATACCCAGATTTGAGATGTAGACCGGAGATTACTATTTCTTTATCTTTGTTTAAATCATAAAGTACTAATGATAATAAAATTTGGGTTCCGTATTTTTCATGGAGATATTCTGAAAAATTACCTATCTCAATAAAAATTTCTGAATTATAAATTATAGCAGTTCCATCAGTACAATTTTTTTTTAATTTCAATCTACCTTTGAATTTTCTTCCCTTTTTATTTAAAAAATCTATTATACTTTTATATTGAAGATGTGTAGTTTCTACTAAAACCGCCACATCACATTTAATGATTTCTCTAAATATAAGTTTTTTTCTTTCTTGCCAACAATCTGCTTTTATATCTTTTTCAAAAATAGATTGCTGTTTTTCATTACGAGGATGAGAAGTTAAAATGTTAAAACTTAGAAATTTCATTTTTTACAATAAAAATAAAAATTATTAAACTCAATTTTATTAAGGACTGTTTCCTATAGATACAGTGTTAAACATATCTGTTCTAGATACTGTAGTTTGTTCAAAATTTATTCCCGAATTTATATTTTTAACTTTAGATTTAGCCGGAGGTGGATTTTCAAATCCATAGAAAAAGTCATCTTCACCATAATCAGAAGCAAGAATATCTGCTGGGGAATCCATATCATCGGGTATAAGATTCTTTATACTCGGATTAAGTTTACTACCAGTGAGCCGTCCATATAATGTAAATATTGAATCTTTTCTAGTATATTTATTATAGCCTAAATTGGCAATGCCTTCCTGACTACCATAACTACCAAGTCTATCATCATAGCTTATTAAATATTCTTCTAAATATTTTTGAAATTCTGTAGTTAATTGTTCTTTCAAATATCTATTCAATAAATTTATAAAAATAAATAAATCATAAACGGAGTTATGGTCTTTCGAACATCCAAAATCTGATGACCAAGAATCATTTACCTTAGAATTCTCGACTGAATCATAACTCGCAAAATCCAGATCCCATAACTTAACTCTAGCACCAATGTCTGGTAAATATATTTTTTTATTAAATATATTATAGCAATAATACGTATTTTTTTCTTTTGGGTAAACATCAACCAATATGTTATCTGGTTTAAGATCGTTATGTCTAAAACCTGGATAGTAAAATTGCGTTGTTGTTAACATATAGCAAACCTGTAAGAAAATTACTTTAAATTCAAGTGTAGAAAGTTTATTTCCTTTCATTGCTCTTTCTTGTATATAATTATGTAAATCCGTAGAAGCCAATTCAGAAATCATAATTTTAATGTTTGAGGATTTATCCCCTCTATATATATCTTTAAAGAGATTTCTAAAAAATTTAACTTCTTTTAGTGTTTTAATATTTGATATAATATTCGCTCGGCAATCAAAACTATCATAAAAAAAACTATGATGTGGACTAATTTTATTTTCAATTAATTTATTAAATTCTTTTAGTAAAGCAACTTCTACATTAACAGGATGTTTATCATTATATAGGTAATTTGTATTAATACCAGATAATTTAACTGATAATTTAAGTTTGCCGTCAGAATCTAAAAATCCTTTGAATGCTGCTCCTGAAGTACCACTTCCAAGATACTGTAAACCTTTAGACATCGGATCTAAAGAACTATCAAGTAAATATAATATATTATGTAAATTTTCACATTTTACATATTTGTGTCCGCTATCACTCGTTAATATTTTTAATATTTCCTTACTGAATTTTATTCTTATTTCTGTTGATAATATTATACTTTGTTTATTGATAACATAGTCTTTCCATTTTTTTATAAACTTATTAATATCAATCTTTTTACTTTTGATTATAGATTTTTTTTTTTTTACAGATCTTTTTTTTTTACTATTAATAGAATTTGTCCCTGAAGCATTATTGTCTCCTTCATTTTTTAAACTCTGGGACTTTGGTTTTAAATCGCAATAAGCCCATGTATCAACCGTTTTTGTTTTTTTTACTTTTGTGGGACACCAAGGTCCTTGTCCCGTGTCTAAACAGTTATTATACATTTTACCTTTAAATTTGAAGGGAAAAACGCATTTCCCGGTAACTACTTTCTTACCTTTATGTACCTTTCCATATTTGTCTAAAAGTGTTGTGTACATTTCCATATTATAATAAAAGAAATTTAAATTAAATTTAATATAATATTTTTCATATAAATTAACTTGAACCAACTTTTCTATCAACTTCATCTTTATTTTCAGGATACATGTCGTGGGAGCTTTCATCTTTATTAAACCATTTATTTATAAAGAAATGAAATTCTTTCCCTTTCTCATTTTCAATTTTGATTCTTACTGGCTTCCATTCAGGATTTCTAAATTTTAAGCCTTTACTTGTATCTGAAGAAAGAGTAATTTTATTAATATCACCTAATTTATTAATATTTGAAAATTCAAAAATGTCCGTTTGTCCCTCTTCAAATTTGTTTCTATTTGTTTTTGATTTAGATAATTTTAAAGCTCCAGTGGTATCATCGCTACCATGAATAACTAGTGTTATATTAGAATCAGTTCCACTATTTTTATCATTTGATGTTTCAATGGTTACCAAGTATGGTTTTGTTTCTAAATTTTCAGATACCTTATCTACCATTTTATCAACATCTTCTTTGGATTTTGCCATAAATGAGTGCGTTTTTCCTTCTCTTTTTCCGAACCATTTATTAGCAAAAAAGTGAAATTCATTCCCTTTAGAATTTTCAATTTTTACTTTCAATGGTTTCCATTCAGGATGGTTTAATTTTAATATGGACCTACCACCCCATGATAGAGAAATTTTATTTACATTACCTAAATCTTTTATATCAAATAATTCGAACACATCTGTGTTGCCTTTTTCAAATTTATTTTTATTTGTTTTTGACTTTTCAAGTTCAATGATTTCGCTGGATCCTGCTGAACCATGCATGAGTAACGTAATATCGTTGTCAGTACCGCTATATTGTTCATTTGATGTTTGTACAGTAATTTTATAAGATGGAACTTTTTCTGGTTTTTTATTTGAATTATTATTATTTTTATTATTATTTTTATTATTATTATTTTTATTATTATTTAAATTATTAGTTTCCTTAGAAGTAAATTCATGTTCCGTGCCATTTTCTTTATTAAACCATTTATTCGCTGAGAAATAATATTTACCCCCTTTATCATTTTCTATTTTAATTTTACGGAGTTTCCATTGTGGGTTAAATAGTTTCAACCCTCTTGATCCATCTGATGACACCGTAATTTTTTCGATTATTCCTAAGTCATTCACGTCTTCAAATTCAAAAATATCTGTTTTACCTCTTTCGAATTTATTTCTATTTGTTTTTGATTTTGATAATTCAAATTCTTTACTATTTTTAGAACCATGTATTACTAATTTAATATCAGCATCTGTTCCACTTTTTTTGTCTTTTGCTGTTTCTACCTTAACTGTGTAAGAGGTCTTTTTATTTAAATTATTCTTTTTATTAGTATATTCAATCTTATTACTTTCGTTTTTCTTTTTCGAAACATCTCTATTAATCATTTTTGAATTATTTTTTTTAGTAGTATATTCAATCTTATTACTTTCGTTTTTCTTTTTCGAAACATCTCTATTAATCATTTTTGAATTATTTTTTTTAGTTTTTACTAAATTATTTTTATTTGAGTTTGCTTTATTACTCTTAGCTGAAGTTGAGAGAGTAAATTCGTGAGAGATACCAGATTCTTTATTAAATTTTTGGTTGCAGTTGAAAGTATAAGATCTACCATCCGAAGTGTTTATTTTTACATATTCTAATTTCCAATCAGGACTCATTAATTTAAGACCTCTACTTTTATCTTTTTCGACTAATATCTTGGTTATATTTCCTAAATCATTTTGATTTTTAAATTCAAATTCATCTACAGCTCCTTTTTCGAATTTATTCCAATTATTTTTAGAGTTTTTAAGTTTAAATTTTTGATTCCCATAAGTGCCTAAAAGATTTATACTAATATTTGAATCCGTTCCACTATTTTTATCTTCGGAAGTCTTAACCTTTATTGTATATGTTATTTTACTTTTACTATTTTTACGGGATAATTTACTAACATTGTTTATACTTATTTTATTTTTTTTAGTATTTGAGTTTTCTCTTATATTACTTATTTTTTTTCCATCTAATGTAAATGTATGCTCTAGACCCTGTTTTTTACTAAACCATTGGTCAGTATTGAACGAAAATAAATCTCCAATACTAGATTCAACTTTGATGTTTTCTACTTTCCAATCAGGAGAAAACAAATGAGTCATTCCTTTTCCTGAATTAGACGAAACCTTTATACTAATTATATTTCCTAAATTTTTTATATTTGTGAATGTAAATATATCGGTTTTACCTTTCTCAAACTTATTTTTATTTGTGGAAGACCTTTCTAATTTCAATTCAGAACTTGAACCACTTTCTCCATTTAAAACAACCGAAATTTTCGAATCAGTGCTACCACTTTTATCACTACTAGTTTTAACACTAATAATATAAGAAACAGTTTCTCTATTTTTCAAATTATTTCTGCGTGTTCTCTTGTCCGGAGAACTATTATCAAGATCTAGATTGTTATTTTTTTTTAAACTTGAGTTATTTTTTAAAGTATTTTTAGGTATGGGACTTGTTTTTGGAGTATTAGGTTGTGAATTAATCTTTGGTGGTTTTTGGTTGTTTATTGCTTTTGGAGTATTAGGTTGTGAATTAATCTTTGGTGGTTTTTGGTTGTTTATTGCTTTTGGAGTATTAGGTTGCGAATTAATCTTTGGTGTTTTTTGGTTGTTTATTGCTTTTGGAGATACTTTTATATTAGGAACTCTAGGAGGTTTTGGTTTGGGCAATTTTCTAACACACTCTATCATATCTGTGCTGTAATCAATTTTATTACTATCATAGTTTATTTTACCACAATCCGTATCATAGTCCTGTATATTACATTTTATTAATATTTCTTTTAATTGATTCTTATCTATCTTACGCATATCATATTTTTTATTAAACCTTGATTTTAAATCCTCCTGATAACCAAAAACTCTATTAACATTGTCATTTCCATATTTAACTTTTTTTTTGTCTTGCTTGTGAGGTTTAAAAGAATTACCGGTTTTATCAAGTTCAAAACTCCCTAAATTAGTATGACTGAAATTTGATAACTCTTTATTTAAACATTTTTTTTTATCTTCATTTGTGGTAATTAATAATGTTTTAGAGGGGGTTTGTTTAAAAGCTTGTTTTAAACTATCTGTAATTATAACATCTTTATTTCCTCCAAATTTGTTTACTATCATATAAATATATATTATAAAAAAAAAATATTAATTAAAAATATTATTAGTTAAATATTCATAAAGTTCTTTCATACAAATATTAGATTGTTTGTCTATTTTATTTTTATAATTATCCGTCATTTTTTTTCCATTCCTAATATCAATATCATCTTTTATTTTTTTTTTTACTTCTTCAATTGGTAATTTTACAATATTATTAACTAAAATTACGCATTCTTCAATTTCAGTATCTTCATTACATTTAATATGATCTAACTCTAAATTATTATCATTTATCGTAATTCTATATTGATGATCAAACTCTTTTTCAAAATCAAACGGATCAGAATAAATTATTGAATCCATAGATTTAAAATGATTTTAAACTTTTAAATCTATTTAATTATATAATTCATTATATTTTTTTATAACCGCGGTTTTTATATTTTCAGGAATGAATTCAAAATCTATAAGAGTTTGATTTATTATATGTTGATTACCTCTTACTAAAGTTGGTTTTTGGCTTATAATAGTAAGAAATTCATTGTTGAATATTTTTTTAAATACAGAAGGAGTACATTTCAAAAATTTTTCACAATCCGAAGTAATATTATTATTGATGTAATCCTTAGATACATAACACGCTGGTATATTATCTGATACATCTCCTACTAATATTTTTTTCCATAATTCAAATTCTTTAGTTAATAGACTTTTATTAGTACCCTTCATATCGACAAGAGACACTCTATCATCACATAATTGTAAATAATCATTATCATTAGCAACAATATAAATTTTTTTGTTATCTAAAAATTTAGTTAAAACCGCGATAACATCGTCCGCTTCAGCTCTATCACAACTTATAGTTTTCATATTATATTTTTTAATCCATTCTGGTATAAGGGTATCATATGTATGTTTAAATAATTCACCGCCATTAAATCCTTGTTTTTTATGCATAGCTTCACGAGTACCCTTATATTCCTTAAATAGATCCATTCTCCATATGTCTTTTCTATGACAATCTTTTACAATAATAATGTTATCCCATTTGATATTATATTTTTTTTTAAGATTTGAAATAGCATTTATAAACATTTTTGAGAATTTTTCTAAAAATCCAGGAATTTCTTTCCAATTTTCTATAGATTTTATATCTAAATCAGGATTTGCAAAACCATACCATTTTTTTGTTGAATAAAATCTATAGAAACAACAATAACTTAAATCAATAAGAAGAATTTTTTCTTTATTAGACATAAAGTATTTAATTTCATAAACTCTTATATCTTATTTCAATTTTATTGTAAAAAATATTTAAAAAATCATATAAACCTAATTTACTTATTGTAATAATGGATAAAATGTTAGTATTTTCGTACAATAATTTTGAAATATTAGCTCATAAAGTAAAAGGATTAGTTTCCGATATACCGATTGGAATAATAGATAATGTAAATTCAAGTATTAAAACAATCAACCTAAACTGTATTAACCCCGCTTTTGCTATTACAAAAGGTAATTTTATTTATGTATGTTGCGAATCTATAAATGATGGTTATATTTTGACATTAGATAAAACAAACCTTGAAATACTATCTAAGGTATCTACATTAGGTAAATCATCTTGCTATTTAGAAATTGATTCTACCGAATCGTATATGATTAATATAAATTATTGGGATTCCTCTATAACAGTTCATCCTATTGTTGATAATATAGTTAAAGAAGCGACCCAAAAAATCACACCTTCAAGTCAAAATGAAATTTATACAATAAATGATCATCTATTAGATAGACAGAAAACTTCGCATCATCATTCTTGTGCGTTTTATAATGGAGATTTGTTTGTACCTGATTTAGGTACAGATCGTATAGATATATATTCATATACCGATGGTAATTTAAAATATAAAGATTGTATAAAATTAGAAAAAAAAAGCGGACCTAGATATATTTTATTTATTAAAAATTTTTTATATATCATTAATGAATTAGCTTCATCAGTTACAGTCTTTGACATGGAACCATTCCCGAGATTTATACAAAATATAAAAACTATACCAGATGATTTCCTTAACAAAAATACATGCGGAACTATTAAATTTAATGAAAAGTACAATCATATTTATGCTTCTAATAGAGGGCATAATAGTATCTGTATTTTTAAAATATTACCAAATGGATTTCTTAATTTACTAAATATTGTATCTACACATGGTGAAACACCAAGACATTTTGAAATAATGAAGGACGGTATGAAAATATATGTTGCTAATCAGGATACTAATGAAATAGTAATTTTTAAAATATTAGAAGACAATTTTAAAATTGTAAAAAGAATTCCTTGCAATTCTCCTAATTTCATATTAAATTTAAATGAATAGTATTAAATCCTAAAAATATTATTTTAATTAGATAAATATTAAAGTATTTGAATCACGTACTTAAGATTAAAAATTAAATAATTAATATGTTGATAAAATTAGATGGAACTGTCAATACACGGGATATTGGAAATTACACTAATTTACTAGGTAAAAAAATTAAATATGGCGTATTATTTAGATCAGATAAGCTTACCAATTTAACAAATAGAGATATCACTAAAATAAAATCATTGGGTATTAAACAAATTATAGATTTTGATTTCTATAATACTAATAATTTTCCAAAATTAGATAACATCGAATATTTTAATATACCTATAAATCTAGAAAAAAAATATTCTAAAAAATTAGAGTCTTACATAGAAATTTCTAATAGCAACAAATATGATATACATAATTTTTTTATTGACATTTATGAAAAATTTATTTTAGAATATAAAAATGAATTTAGATTATTTTTAAAAATTTTAATATCAGGTAAAAAGACATTATTTTGCTGTAGCCAAGGCAAGGATGCTACAGGATATGCAACTATGCTAATAATGAAAATTTTAGATATTCCGGATAAACTAATTTTTGAAGATTATTTAAAAAGTAATATTTATATTACACCACGTATAAATATTTTAATGAAAAAAAATAAAATTTTTAATGTAAGTTGTAAAAACCATGACAATTTTAAACCATTATATTTAGCTGATAGAAGATATTTGAATAGTTCTTACGATACAGCAAATTTTTATTATAAAAACATTGATAATTATATTGTTAATATACTTAATATCAATAAAGAATTAAAAGAAAAATTAAATAATTATTATACAATTTAAAATTGATTTTTAAATTAATTTAAAAAAAAAATTATATTAATATAATAATGACAGAAATTTTCATTCCTAATATAATTGAATATTCATTGTGTATAGAAGCAGGAAATATAAATAAAAATATTAATAACATAATAAAGAAAAAATTAAGAGATGAAATAGAAGGCAAATGTATAAAAGAAGGATACGTAAAAAAAAAATCCATAAAAATACTTAATAGAAGTTTAGGGGAGGTGTTAGCGAGTCATTTTAATGGATCAATATTGTATCATATAAAATTAAAATTAGAAGTTTGTAATCCTTTAGAAGGTACTATTATTAAGGGGATAATTAAAAATATTAATAAGATGGGTATCTTAGCAGAATCTGGAGATGGAGACCCACCTCCTCTAAGTATTTTATTAGCAAAGCAGCATCATGTTGATAATACTGCGTTTGAAAATTTACAACTCGGAGATGAAATTTCTATAAAAATAATTGGAAAAAGATTTGAATTTGGAGATGTGCAGATCAATATTATCGGAATTTTAGAGACTGACCCTAAAAAAGATCCAGAAACGGCAGAAGAACTTGTCTCACTATAAATTTTAATCTAATGGTATTATTAAATATTTATCAATTAATATCTAATAATATATATATATGGTTAGTACAAAAAAAAAGACAGTTAATCGTGTTTTTAATAGGTCTATAAACAAACCAAAATCAAAAAAAAAAAAATATAAAAGAAAAGTAAAAAAATTTATTGTAGAAAAAAAAATGTCAGATGAATCTATAGCAAAAAGAGAAGGAGATTATTTTGACTCTAAAAGTTATGATATAATTTTAAGATCCGATGCTGATGTTTTTTATATTAAGGATGGGAAAGAAGTACCGCTAATAAAGTTTAGAAAAGCAGTGTTTCCTAACAATCTTTGTCATATTGGTCTAAATAACTTAAGAGAAGCCGCAAAAAAATTTCATGATAATCGGGGAGCCGCCGCCGGTAAAGTAATGATAAGTAAACTACCTACCTATGCAAATGATCCTAAAAAATGGAAATCAAAATCAACATTTAGGGTTACTGGATACTATTCAAAAGAATCTGGAAAATTTGTTAATAATTCAATTGGAAATTTATCACAGAGTAATATTATTGGTTATTTTGATAGAGCAGATCGTAATTTAGGTAAAGATGCCCCTAAATGTAGAACAACTGCTTTTACCTCTCAACAAGTTAGTAAATGGAAAGCAGTTTTACCTTTCATAAAGTGTATAGATGCTCAATTTAAAGAATTACTACCTGACCGTCATAAAATACAGTTAAATAGAGCTAGGAAAACAAAAAGATGGCAAATACTTAATACCGCTTTTAGTACTTTAACTATAAACCATAATTGGAGAACTGCTCTTCACAAAGATAAAGGAGATTTAAATGAAGGCTTTGGTAATCTTATTGTATTAGAAGAAGGGAATTATAAAGGTGGAGAAACAGGATTTCCACAATTTGGTGTAGCAGTCGATGTAAGACATGGAGATTTTTTAGGGATGGATGTCCACGAATGGCATTGCAATACTAAAATTATCGGGAAAAATTATACAAGATTATCACTAGTGGCGTATCTTAGAGAAAGTATGATAGAATGTGCTAATATGAATATTTAAATATTTAAATTAATAAGATCATAATATTCTTTACCACACCGGTTAATACCCAAAAAATCATAATCAATATTATGTCTAAAATCATTATATTTATCTACAATTAATGCTAATTTATAAAACATATCATTTATATCTATAAATTCTAGACCTGCTTGTTTTATTGTTTCTTTAATGCCTCCACTATTCTCTCTATATAATACAGGTAGTCCACACGCCATCGCTTCCAATTGATGTAAACCACCCGGTTCATATAAAGAAGCTGTTAGATATACATCATGTTTATTCAATTCTTCTGATAAATCATTAGTCATTTTTGGGTTAACAATTTTTATATTTTTTGGGACATAATCTTTTATATATCTTCCAACAAAAGTAAATTCTATATTATTAAACTTATCTAAAATTTTATCAAGTTTATTATATATCTCAAATCCTTTATTATAATCATTTGACCAATGATGAGTAACAATTTTAATCTTTTTAGTACTTAACTTTTTAGATTTATTAGGATAAAAAATTTTTAGATCACAGCAGTTATTAATTATTTTAGCATTTTTTATTTTTTTAATTGTTGATTCGCATAAATTTTTTTTTTTCGCTAAGTTAATGTAATAATCTTTTAACCAATTACTGATAAATACGACTATATCGCTTTTTTCTATACTATATAGTATGATTGGTTCTATATTTATTGATTTTTTTCTTTTTATATCGCATTCATTAACTGGATAAACCATTTTAACTTTACTATTTTTCATTTTGTATTTTAAAAGAGTATCAATATCATATTTTTTATCTATCTTCAAATTCTTACGGGGATCTATCATAAAAATAAAGTCTATATCAGTATCAAGATTATATGTAATCTTAAATCCTTTTTCTAAAAAAAAATCAGATAAATATTGAACAAAAAAATAACCTCCTCCAGTACTATTATTTGGTTTTTTTAAATTAAAAAAAATCTTCATATTTTATTTTTTAATAATATCTTTAAGTTATATTATTGAGTTATTTCTCAATAAGTATTTTAAAGTTATACGTATTTTTTAATTATTTTTTTATATAATTTTAAATTATATATGAGCCACGTTCTTAGTAATAATAAAGGAGGATTGTCTAACAGATTGAAAAGTATTGCTTCCTGCATTAGACTAGCAAAGTTTGATTTAGATTATGTTTGTGTTAAATGGATTGTGATTTCTAATTATAAAAATAATAAACACATTTTAAATTGTGATTATAAATGCTTATTGAAAAGTCCTAAAGAATATAATAATGAAGATATAAAAAAAAAAAATTCAACTGAAAGATTACATATTAAAACAGATGATAATATCCCATTAAATTTCCCCAAATTCAAATCTTATTGCGCTAAACAATTAAAGGAAAAACCTATGAGTATAGATTTTGAGTTTCTTAGAATTCCAAACAATGTCAAATCCGAATACATAAAAGCATTCTCCAAAATTGAATTATGCGATTCTCTTAATACTGAAGTTGAGAATTATTCAAAAAAATTTAATAGTAAAACAGTATCAGTTCATATTAGATCTTGGAATCGTCCTAATGAACAGACCCGAAGATCACTGCATTATAAAACTAAGTTTTTATTAGAAATGAAAAAATTCCCGGATGATTTTAAATTCTTTTTAACATCAGACTCTCAAAAAGTGTTAAATTTTTTCACAAAAGAATGTGAATTGAAAAATAGGGTAATAACATATCCAAGAAGATCTAATTTAGATAATAGTCGTGATAACCAATTGGGTATCCAAGAAGATCTAATAGAATTATATTTGCTATCAAAAAATAAATATTTAATAGGTAGTCATTTCAGCACATATAGTGAAGTAGCTTGGTGGCTTGGAAAATGTACAAATGATATTGTTATTATTTAATAAAATTGACTTAAATAAATATATCATTATATAATACAAAATATGACAAAAGAGATGGAAAATATTTATATCAATGTTGATGCTCTTAAATCAGGTTCGCAATTTAACAACACTAATGATATAGAAAAAATAGAAAAAACCGGCGACTATTTATTAAAAAAGTTGTGTACATCTCAGGGATTTAGAGAAGCGTATGAAAATTTTAAAAGATTAAATTTGTTTTCTGGAAGTAATTATTATAATAAGAATAACAATAAGAATAACTGAAATTATAATATATGGTAAGTAAGAATTACAGCATAATCTGTTTTTTAGTTTTTTAGATTTTTTTTTAAAATTAACCGATGATAAACTCAATACTGCTGCTCTACTGTCTAATTGATCTAAATGTTCCCCTCGTTCTATTACTTTCTCGCAATTATGTTGTAGTAAATGTTTTGTTTCATCTATTTCTTTATTTATATTTTGTAATTTACTATTATCCATTATGATGATTAAGTTAATAAAATAAATCAAATCAATTTTATAATTATAAATAAATACTTATGTAAAAGTGTATAATTTAAAGTATTTATTTTGAATGATTAAATATTCAAAGAATTGATGCATTTTATTAATTGTTCATATTTTTCTTTACAAATTTCATCCCTTGATACACAAGTAAAATAATCATTACTAATATTTTTACATTTACTTATTTTAATCTTCCTATTACTGCGTTCTATTCCTTGATGGTAATTAAATATGGCGGCGGATAAAGGCATTTTTTTTTTTTTAATTAAAATTTTATAATCAATTTTTAATTATAAAGGTTTGATTTTTACAAATTAAATTTATAAATTGACTAATGATAATGAATAAATTATAATAATTAGGTGAATTTTTTTTTCTTAATATATTTTATAATGTTTGGAGGAAGAAAAGTTAGATCTAATAAAGGAAAAAAGAGAGGTCATTACGGTTCTAGAAAGCATATTAAAGTTTTAGTTTCGCCGGGCGGTACGCGTTCTTTGAAAACAAGGAAGGTAAGAAGCAATAAAGGGAAAAAAAGAGCGCCTTATGGTCCCCGTACCGGTAAAACACGTAGTGGAAAAAGATTTAAAGCAAAAGGAGGAGCTAAATGTGCTGCTAATAAACTTGTAGAATATAGAATTCCTACAAAAAATAATTGGATTGTATCTTCTAAAGAAAAGAAGTTTCCTACTATTGAAGACATGATAGGAATCAAAGCAACATACGATAGTAATAAAGGATTCGTTATAAAAGAAGTTTTAAGTAATTATGCTGGTGATGCGAATCATACTAACCCAAAAGGGGGTTTAAAACCTGGAATGGTTCTTAAAAATTGGGGAGTATACCCGAATAAACCTAAATCCGGAGAATGCGAACCTTATATCTGCGGTAATGAAGAACGTTTCCTAACTATGAGAAAAAATAGGAAACCCGCATGGCCAATTCAGATTAAAGCTGATGATAAACAACGAAATACTACCTACTGGTGTCCTTCTAATTAGGATCTTCAGATGCTGCTTGTAGATAATTTTACTTTTAAATGTGATACTATACCTTACTTGGATATAAGGTATAAGATCATTATTGTAAAACTACATAAAGAATAAACACCTAAATTTATTGAGATGACTATAATTGACGATTATCTTGAGGAGCAAGAAAAATATACTAAGTTGTATGGAGAGTCTACTATAGTAATGATGCAAGTAGGACATTTTTTTGAAGCTTACGCGGTTGATAATGATCAAGAGAAAAATAATTCTAAAAATTTATATACCCTATCTGATGTAATGAATATTCAATTAACAAGAAAAAATAAAAAGATAATAGAAAATTCAAGAAAAAATCCATTAATGATAGGATTTAACTTGTGGTCAGTTGATAAATATATTCAAATATTAACAGATAACCATTATACTATAATAATGATTGAACAAGATAGACAAGGACCAAATCCGGAAAGAAATGTATCTAATATTATTAGTCCCGGATTAAATATAAAATATTGTGATAAACAAGATAGTAATAATTTATTTAGTGTATATTTAGAAGCATCAGAATCACATAAAAACTATAAGGAAAACATACATATAGGGGTGTCATGTATTGACGTGACAACGGGTCATAATTCTATTAGTGAATCTCATTCTCTAAGTAATGATAAAAATCTATCACTTGATGATCTTTATAGATTAATTCAAATACATAATCCTAAAGAAATAGTATTTTCAACGAAAAATTTCAAAAGATCTAATGATTTTTTAATATCATATTTGAATTTATCAGAAATAAAAGTTCATTTTAAGGATTACACAGAATTAAATAAATCTTATTTTGATTTAAATTATCAAGAAGCGTTTCTACTTAAAATTTTTAATAACAATTCAATGTTGTCAATAATAGAGTACCTAGATTTGGAAAAATACCCTTTCGCATTAATAAGTTATATTATACTACTTGATTTTGCATATAACCATAATGAAAACATAATAAATAAAATTAACAAACCAATGATATGTGAAAATGGGAAATACTTAATATTAACAAATAACACTATCAATCAACTCAATGTAATAAATAATTCAAGCGTCAATTCTAAATATAGTTCTTTATATGGAGTATTGAATAATAATAGCACTGCTATCGGAAGAAGATTATTAAGAGAAAGGTTACTTAATCCTATTATCGATGTAAAGGAACTAAAATCTAGATATAATCTTATTGAATATATGAGAATGAATAAAAATGATATTACAATGTATGTAAAATATGAAGAATGGTTAAATAAAATTATAGATATTGAGAGACTTCATAGAAAAATTTCTTTAGGCCTCATTCAACCCGCTGATTTCTGCAATTTAGATTGTTCATATAAAAATATATCATTAATAATAGATCAATTAAAATCAGATAAAAATTGTTTTAATAGTGAAATAATGCCAAATGAAGATATTATAGAAAAATTTAATTTATTTATAGAAGAATATACATCTATTTTTGATATGGATAATATAATGAAATATCACCTTGATAGAATTGATAATTCATTTTTTGTACGCGGTGTATGCTCTGAAATAGATAGTCTACAACATGATATTACCCGAGCTGAAGGTATATTAAATTTGATAGCAAAAAAATTATCGGAAGTTATAGATCCAGTATCAACTAGTGCAGTCAAAGTTGACAGCAATGAAAAATATGGTTATTTTTTAAATACAACAGAAAAGAGAGGGAAAACATTAATTAAAAATTTATCAAAAAAATCAAGTATTAAAATACATTATAACAATGAAACTATTGAAATGTTCACAAAAGATATTAAATTAAAAGACATTACTAAGTCAGCTACAAAAATACATGTAGATACATTTAGAGATTTATCCGTTAAATTATCAGGCTATCACCAACAAATGAGAGTTCAATGTTCAAATTTATTCGTTAAAAAAGTAAAAGAATTTGATTTAAAATACAATTCAGTTCTTAAAAAAATAGCAGGGTTTGTAGGGATTATAGATAATATCAAGTGTGGTGCTAAAACTTCTATTTTATTTAATTATGTAAAACCTAATATTGATGTTAATGCTGATTCCAGTTATTTAGATGTAAAAGGTATAAGACATCCTATAATTGAAAGAATTAATGATAGAGTAAATTATGTAACTAATGATTTAATAATAGGCAAAGACATTAATGGAATGCTTTTATTCGGTACAAATGCTTCTGGGAAAAGTAGTTTAATGAAAGCAATAGGGTTAAATATAATCATGGCTCAAGCCGGAATGTATGTTGCGGCTTCAGAATTTAAGTATCATCCTTATAATTATATGTTTTCTAGGATACATAATAATGATAATATATTTAAAGGAGAATCTTCTTTTGCTGTGGAAATGAGCGAGTTAAGAAGTATATTAAAAAGAAGTAATAATAAAAGTATTGTACTTGGTGATGAATTATGTTCCGGAACAGAAAGTGTTTCTGCTCAATCAATCTTTGCTTCAAGTGTAGTAAAATTATCTGAAAGAAAAACTAATTTTATTTTTGCTACACATTTACACGAATTATGTAATATTTCACAGATAACAGATCTTAGTAATGTTAAGATGTTTCACTTAAAAGTTATATTTGATAAGGAGAAAGATCAACTTATTTATGATAGAAAATTAGAAGAAGGTAGTGGACCAGCTATTTATGGATTAGAAGTGTGTAAGGCTATGGATATGGATGAAGACTTTTTAGATTTAGCAAATAATATAAGAAGACAAATTTTAAATATAGATGATAAAATTTTAAATGATAAAAAATCTCATTTTAATTCTAAAATTTTTGTAGATAATTGTAATGTTTGTGGAGATAAAGCTGACGAGGTTCATCATATTAAATTTCAATGCAGTGCGGACCCTAATAATATGATAGACCATATTGAAAAAAATGTGAAGTCAAATTTAGTACCTCTTTGTAAATGCTGCCATGATAAAGTACATAATAAAGATCTATTAATAAATGGCTATATAATGACAAGTGATGGTATTAAATTAGACTTTAAATATTTATCCAAAGAAGATTATGTTTTAAAGAAGAATAATAGAAAAAAATACAATGAAGATGAAATTAATATTGTTATAAGTTATAAAGAATATAAATTATCTAAAAAAACTATAAAAGAAATGTTAATTGAAAAACATAATATTTCTATATCTTCGACAACTATAAATAAAATTTGGAATTCTAATTATTAAGTTTCATTGAATTAGAATTTATGCTTTTATAAGAATCGGGTTTCTTAAATATTGGTTTTGTTTTTTCTCCATTAAATATATAATTATATATTTGTTTTAAAACTTCTTCCATATTATATATTATTTAGTATTCTTTATGTAAGATTAATTAAATGATAAAATAAATATATAGATTAATAATAATATGAAATTAAATTTGGTATGTTTATTTTTAGTAATATTAATGATTTTTAGTCTAAATTATATAGAAAATTTTGAACAAAAAAATACTTTATTCGATATGGATAATATAACAACAAAAGGTTTAACAGGTCCTCAAGGACTACAAGGACTACAAGGTCCTCCAGGGATAGCCGGACCGGCAGGTCCTCCTGGACCTCCAGGACAGGCGGGTCAGCGCGGTGTTGCTGGATCTTCTAGTATACAGGCACCAACTAATAAATTGTGTATAAAAAATACATGTATTAATGAAAATCAATTAAAAAATTTAATAAACCAAAGTAAAAATAACTCAAAGAGTGGAGATGTAATATGGGGTGTTAATAGAAAAGATTACATTTTTTACAGAAAAGGAGTAAATGGAAACTGGAAACTTATTCCAGGACGGCTGAAATATGTATCATCAACGGCAGATGGACAACATGTATGGGGAGTAAATAGAAAAAATGACATTTACTACAGAAAAGGAGTAAATGGAAGTTGGAGAAAAATAGCTGGAAAATTAAAGCAAGTACATGTTGCTTAATTATTCAAAATAACACCAGCATAATTTCCAAGTACATTTATCGCAGAGCTCTGTCAAACATTTTTTACATTTTCTTTTTTTACTATTTTTATGTTCACAAACATAAGGTAAATCTTCATTGAAATTTAAAATTTTTTCAATTAAGTTTTTAGGAAGTTTCAAATACATATACATTATCTTATTTTTTAATTTTATACTTTTTTCTTAACATAACATAATGGAGCCTACAAAGAAAAAAAAGAAAAAAAATAAAACAAAAAAGAAATATACAAGGAGGTCTATTTTAACATATTTAAATAAAAATCCTATTAAAGTTTTGGAAGATTCAACCGCAAAGTCATGTAGGACAAAGAAACGTAATTATTGTGGATGTCATATAAATGACATAAATAAAAAAGAGTTTAGAGACCGTGTTCATAAACATTATAGTCAAAATCCACAAATTATTCCTAAAATAATTCACCAAATTTGGATAGGTCCAAAAAAACCCCCAACAGATTGGATGAACACTTTTAAGAATTATGTAAAAAAAAATAAAGGATGGAAATATTTTTTATGGACGGATAGTAATATTAAAAAATTAAAACTTATTAATAAAAAACAATACGAGAGTGAACCTAGTTATGTAGGTAAGGCAGATATATTAAGATGCGAATTACTCCATAAATATGGTGGCATTTATATAGACGCAGATTCAGCTTTAACTGGAAATCAAGATATTAATAAACTTATTGATGATTGTAATGATTTAGGATTTTTTATAGCAAAAGAATGCAAGGGTTGTGGTGATAATTTGGCATCAGGGGTAATAGGTTGTTCAAAAAAAAATCTTATAATGGATTACATTATTAAGACTATACCAAAAATATCTGAAACTTGTACTAAGAATAAATATTACCCTTATTTAAGCATTGGTCCATATATGTATGACCAATGTCTTAAAGGTATTGACATTACTATATACCCTTATTATTATTTTTATCCAAAATATTGGCATGGTAATTTAGTAAATGAAGATATAACAAAATACAAAAAAAGTTATATGTTTCAATATGGTTATAGTACTAATAATCTTGAGATTAGTTAAAAATTAAAATATATTTTATATTTAATTATTATGATAAGTGTTTCTATTACTCATTATAATAACGCTCATTTTATTAAAGATACTCTTGAATTTATAGTTAGATGTGAAAATGTATCTGAAATCATTATAAATGATGATTGTTCTAAAGATTTTTTAGTTCTTAAAAATATTGTAAATGAAATTGATAGCTGTAAAATTAAACTTTACCAAAATAAAGAAAATTTAGGAAATTTTATTAATAAATTAAAGACACTTGAATACTGTAGTAACGAATGGGCTATATTATTAGATTCAGATAATATTATATTGCCAGAATATGTCAATGCATTAATGAAAGAAAAGCCATGGAATAATGATATTATTTATCATCCACAACACGCAATAACCTTTCCTGGAAAATGGTCAAAAAATTTAGACTACAATAGATTCAGTGGAAAAATATTAGATTATAATTCCTTTAACGAATATATTGATGTACCAAGCTATATGATAAATGATGTAAAGGTACTTTGTTTATTAAATGGTGGAAATTATTTTGTACATAAAAAAACCTTTTTAGATGTAATGAAGGTATTTTTAGATACCAATAAAGGTAAATTGTCAAATGTTGACTATTTAATGACTAATGTAGAATGGTTAATTAATAATAAAAAAATTAAAATTGTGGAAAATATGAAATATTTACACCGATTACATAAGGAGTCTTGTTATAAAAAATCAGATGAAAAAGAAGGTGTACATAATACAAAAAAATTTTTAATAAAATTAAAAAGACATATCAATGGTTGTAATAATACACTTGAAATTTTAGATATTCCTTCTAAGTTTAGACCTAAATATAAATCAAAATATCCTTGTTATAACATTGGACTCAACTTTGAAGAACAAATATATGATATTATATATAAAAAAAAAGATACCATTAAAACTAAACTTGTGTACTTACCGATATATTGGACGTCTATTTATTGTGAAAGAAGATGCAAGAATGGACGCCTTAGAATATCAGATTTATTAGATTATATTGAAAAGTTAGATAAAAATAAAAAATATTTTACGATTGTTCAAGACGCTCATGGTGTAATAGTCAGAGAAATTTTAAATGATTTAGATATACTGGTATTTAGTGCGGGCGGAAGAGGATTAAATGTTAGAGAAAAATTAACAAAAAAAAAACAAAACAGAGAATATTTCATAGGCAATACAGGAGATCATATTCTTCCCTTAATATGCCTTCCTAAATTACGATCACATTGTTTAGATAAAACATTAAAATGTTCATTTATGGGTAGGATTGAAACCCATCCATGTCGTAAAAGTATGAAAGATATACTTCAATCAGATGATTTTATTGTATCCAATACCAATAACATAACGGAATATAAAAATTTAATGGCAAAATCAAAATATTCATTATGTCCAAGAGGTTATGGATATACATCTTTCAGATTATACGAATCTATATTTATGGATAGTATACCTGTTTACATTTGGGAAGATAAATGTGTTTTACCTTTCCAAGATAAATTTGATTGGTGGAAATTTGCATTAATAGTAGAATCAAAAGATATAGAAAAAATCCCCTATATTATAGACTCAATTGATGAAGTAAAATATAAAAATATGATGGATTCTATGAATGAAATTAAAAAATATTTAACTTTTGAATTTTGTGCTGAATATATAATAAATGAGATTAGTTAAAGTTTATGGTAATTACTACCATCTATAAGATCATTGTTAAAATCACTTATATTGGTTATTTTATCAATTTGATCTACTCTATTTATATCATTTAAATCATCCGAATTATCACTAAAAGTCTGGCTCTCATTTATTTTAAGATCTAAATCATTTTTTTTAGTATTTGTTAAATCTGAATTTAAGTTAATAACGCGTTGATATTGTGGATGAATATGATCTATATTGATACTTGGTTTAATATTATACCTTGTTTCATTAATTTCATTAACATTCTTTATGATTGAATTAAGATATTTTTCGTATTTTTTAAAATATGATATTCTATACATAGCAGATAATATAAGTCCAATAATAGGTATAGTCAATGAAAACCAAGATGATGTATAACATTTGCCGTTTACTAAACATTCCGCATTTTTAGCTATAATAAAGTATCCTAAAAACTGAAGAAATAAAAGATACCAGCTGAGCCCTTCATATAATGAAAAAAATACAGATAATATACCAATCATTAATGCTATTTTTGCTTGTATTGTGGTAAACATATATTTATTAATTATATTTTAAATTTCCAAAATTATTCATTTTAATTAATCTATTATTGATTTGTTTATTAGTGAGAAGAGTATTTTTTTTTACAAAATTTTTAATAATCCCAATATTAGTATTCCAAAGTAAACTTTTATTAAAATTACTAATCAAGTTTTTATCATAATAATCACATTGTTTAAATAATTTTCTTGAAATTTTATAGTTAAATGTATGAGGCACATGAAACTTAGGATTGATAATTTTAATATTATTTATTATCCCTTCAATAGAACCATATAATTTAAGATATTTAAAAGCATTTTTAGAATTTATTCCTATTATTCTTGTAGTATAATCACAACCAAATAATATACACAAATCTACCCATTGATCATAACTAATTTTTAATTTATCTAAAATAATATTTAAATCATATTCTAAAACAGTATTATTACTTAAATTTCTTAATAATACTTTAGAACCACTTGCTAACAAATCCATATCATCTGATAAACACATATCCACTACACCATCCTTACATAATTCACTACAGAAAGAGTCTGCTTCGCCATCTGGATGAATGTAATGTACTCTTAGAAGATCTAACATTTCTTTTAATTTTTCTATATGGGTTGGAGTTATATTTATTATTTTTTTTTTAAGTCTATTAATATCATTCCATAATTTACTAGCCAATTCATTGTCCGTTCCTAAAATGTCATAGTATTGTTCTAAAAGTATTTGTTTTTTTTTTTGATTTACCTCTTTCCTATTTCTTCTTTGACGCACAACATCATTTTTATATATAGTTGGTTTTCCGTCAAAAACATATATAGGAGTAATACCATTTATTCTTAACTTATATATCTGTTGAAAAAATCCTTCTAAAAAATTATCGTTTCTGTATAGAAACTTGTACATAAATATACTTGTATCTATAGCAACAGTTTTTTCTTTAAAAAAGAATAGTTCGCGTTCATTAATTGCATTAGGTACGTATTTACGCAGAAATATGTTTAGGTCCTTAATACCCATTTTTTGATTGATTTAAGATGAAGATTTAAAAATCAATTTTATTTTTAATGCTTATACAAGTCATTCTAAGGCTAATATTTTTTTTTTTTTGTTTTTTTATAAAATTAATATAATAGTCAATAGCTTTTTGAAACTGGGGATCTTCTAGGCAGTATTTAAGTAAGATCTCAAAATTATTTTCGGAACCTTTTTTGATTTTTATTACATCGCAATTACTTCTAGCAAAATTTAAGAACTTATCGATATTATATAAAAGTGAACCTTTGGCTATAAAATATGAAAATACCGATGTACTTTGTTTAAATAAATGTCTATTATGAGTTGTCTTAAAAAAATCTTTTGAACTATTAAACCCATAATGAATAAATATTTTTGCTATTTGATACAAAGCATATTTTCTTTCTAAAGTTATAAAATCATATAACATTTTTTTATTTGATTTTAATTCTAAAACACATACTATACAGTTTACAATACATGCCCATGTTTCAGTGTAGCATTCATTAATTAATATTTTAGCATCTTTTCCAATACTATAATTGTCTTTAATAAATTTTACAATTTTGAAATCATGCATTTGCAAGTCTAGTTGTAAATTATGTATTATTTCATGCATAACCAATTTATCCATCTCTTCTAATCTCCATATGGAAACATCGTATCCAGATGCTCCTGAATTTATTTCTTTGGGTCCTAATTTTTTATAACCTTTAGGTAATTTTTTTTTTAATTTCGTAAACCATAATCTCAATGTTATTTTGTCATTCTTGTCTTCTAAAAATGATAGCAATAAACATCTTTTTATTAAATTGTCAATATTTTGGATTTTATAATTTTTATTTGTATTTAATGTTAAATTGAATTTTGAGTCCTTATATGTTAAATTTATATTACGCGATCTATCAATGTAAGATTCAATATATTTTTGTATATCTAAAGATGTAAAATTACCATATATATCCGATGACTTAATTGTTATTTTGGATTTAATATCTTCTGGCAACATATTATTAGAAATCACTCTGTATAGACCTCTCATAAGGTTTGTTCCATATAAATTTATCCAATTTATACACGTGTCAAAGTCTATATTCTTAATGTTTTTAATAAACTCATAAAGTCTTTTATTTGTTTTAGAATCGTTATCTAAAGTTTCAATAAAATCATCTAAATATTTGGTATGATTATTATATAATTGATCTAATATAAAAATAGTGACAGAATCGCAATTTTCCACATTATCATCTATTTTTAACATTTGTGAAAAGTCTTCTGTTATATTATATGATATAGAATTATAGCCATCTGTTATTAATCTATAATAATGATCAATGTCATCTAAATTTTTATTTTCAATGGTTGTATTTTTTAGTAAATTAAAAATATTATTTGTAAATTTTGAAATTGAACTTCTCATATTATAAGACAATAAAATAAGAACATTTATAGAATAAATTAAATTAATTTAATATTTCAAGAAATAAAAAAAAATTGAAATCATTTAAATTATTTATGATGTAAAAAACAAAATGAAAGGCTACATAATTGGAAAATTTGATAGTAAAAAAGCTAAATGGGACTTTTACAGTGATTTATTTGATACATATGAAGAAGCAAGTACAAAAGCTAGTAAATTGGGATCAAAACAGTATGATATTTTTGAAAGTGTTAGACACGAAGATCCTCAACTTGAATCTATGACTTTGTCAGATTACAAACACGGTCTTATTTTGACAACTCATAAAAATGATAAAAGATGGGGGATGCCATATCTATTTGGTAAGCAATATGATGGCGGTTGGTGGAATTCCAATGCTAATGGTTGGTTCTTTAGATTAAGTACTTTAGATGATCTTATTAGCTGGGGTGCTAAATATGATACCGATATTCCAGATAATCTAGAATCTGATGAAGATAGTTTAGAAGGAATGACACTTACATCTTGTGGTAAAGGATTTCTACTCACTTGTCATAGGGATAATCCTGATTACGGAATCAAGTACCTTTACGGCGAAACAGCTGATTCAGGGTGGTGGATGCCAAACAATAAAGGCTGGTTTTTTAAATCTTCATGGCTTGATTATCTATTAGAATGTGGAGCTGTATTGGGGGATAATTCTAGTCCAAAGAAAACCAAGATCAAAAAGGATAAAGTCTTCTTGGGCTCCTCTGATGATCCTTGGAGAGTCGATATTAATTTAGTAGGTATGACCCTAAACTCTTATGGAAAGGGATTTCTACTTAGATGCGACCCATCGCGGGATAGTTGGGGTATTGATTACCTTTATGGCAAATCTGCGGGTTCAGGCTGGTGGATGCCGCGATCAAATGGCTGGTTTTTCAAATCTTCTTGGCTCGATTATCTTTTAGCTCATGGAGCTGTTTTGGTAGATAATTCAGATGAGAAAAAGACACACACTAAGGATGACAAAAGGTCGGATGATAAAGTTGAGACAAACCCGCATTCTTTAGATGGAATGTCTATTAAATACTTTGGAAAGGGATTGATTCTTACCTGTAAAACTAACCATCCATCTTATCAAGTTCCTTATTTATTTGGAAAAACCTTTGACGGAGGTTGGTGGAATGAATCTTCTCTTGGGTGGTTTTTCAAAACTGATCATTTAGATTATCTAATTGATCGTGGAGCTAAATTAATAGACTCTAAAAAATCCCACACAGCGGTGGAATACGATGAACAAGTTTGGCAGCAGTACATGCATGATAGAGTATCCCTCGAGAATGATGATTTAAGTAATATGGAATTGATAAATTACAAAAACTCTTATCTCCTTATCCCAAAAGAATCAGATCATCGGTATGGGATGAAATATTTATTTGGTCAGAGTTATGGTTCGGGTTGGTGGAATCAAAATCTAGGTGGATGGATTTTTAGAAAATCTTTTAAAGATGATTTGTTTGATAAGGGAGCGGTTGTTCAATAACCTAATTAAATCATATTTAATATTTAATATATAATCTAAATAAAATCGCACTATAATATAGATGGAAATAATTAGACTAGGAGAAAAAGATCATTTTTTTTATCAACATTCAAAAACAAAAAAAAAATTATTATCCAAAGATATTTTAAGAATTAAATCATTAAAAATTCCACCTAATTATAAAAATGTTATAATATCTAAAAATCCCGAAAGTAATATTCAAGCAATAGGCGTTGATATGAAAGGTAGAAAACAGTACATTTACAATAAAGATTATATCAATGAGCAAACCGAAATAAAATTTTGCGATTTAATAAAATTTGGTAAAAAAATAAAAAAAATAAGAAAAGATATCAATCAATCACTTAAATCTAAATTTATATTAGGTAGATTTCAAGTTATATACATAATGCTATTTCTAATAGATTCGTGTAATTTTAGAATTGGATCTGAAAAATATAGAAAATTATATAAAACTCATGGTGTAACTACACTAAATAAAAATCATTTTAAATTCAATGCTAATTCAGTTGAAATTAAATTTGTTGGTAAAAAGGGAGTATTAAATTATAGTAAAATTAGAAATAAAAAAATAATAGAAAGACTAAAAATTTTATATAAAAATTTTGTAAACAGAGATCATATTTTCAATTATGTTGAAAATGGTAAAGTTTTTCATATAAATGAAAAAACAGTAAATAATTTTTTACAAAAATATCATAAAATGATTTCTGTTAAAATGTTTAGAACATGGAATGCTAACTATTTTTTATTGAAAATATTGATTGATTTACCTGAACCGCAAAATAAAAAAGAATGCGATAAAAATGTATCACACATAATAAAATATGTAGCAAACAGACTTCATCACACGCCTAATGTATCCAAAAAAAGCTATATTAATAACTCTATTTTATCATTGTATAAAAATGATTTTAAAAAATTTTTTAATATTATAGAAAACATATCAAAAAGTCGTGTTCCAAGTATTGATAGAATCCTTACCGAATTTTTAAGTCTTTTATGTAAAAATTAGGCTTCACCTTTAAGATTATTATTGTTAATATGATTTACTACACCTATTTTTTGAGTATTTGGCATTTCATGCTTTTTTTTGGCGGCTTTACATTTTAGTAGAGGTACCCAATAATCTCCTTCTCCCGATTTTTCGCTTTCTGATGAAATGCATTCATTATTTTTCCAAACGCAACTTTGAATATGAACAGACTCTCCATTTGACTTTAATGTTTCATGATGACAAGGTTTATTACATTTGGCTTTACTGGTATGCTTCTTACAATTTTTCATTTCATTATTATGAATAGCTCCGCCCAATTTACGAAATTTTTTACCAGATCGGGTTATTCCTGTTCTTGGTCCATATGGATTTCTTTTTTTACCTTTATTACTTCTAATTTTTCTTTTTTTAATATGGCGTGTGCCACCGGGAGAAACTAATACTTTAATATGACTTCTAGATCCATATGAACCTCTTTTTTTACCTTTATTACTTCTAACTTTTCTACCTCCTAACATTTATAATATATAATCAGATAAAAAATCTTTAAAATTATTTTTAATTCTTCTAAATAGATTAGTAATTAGGATAAGCATTTACTATATCGGGGCATTTTATCGGGTCAAATTGAGCACTTTTTTTAGCTTCTTGTATTAATTTATCCTGAGTCTGTTTATCTAGTTCTTCCCATAATTTTGAATTTTTCCCACTTCCTTTCCCCTTAAGCATTTTTTCAACTTCATCTTCTTTTGGCGGATAGTTGCCTTTTCTCCAATTATAGTTTTCTTTTGCGGCCCCACCTTTTTTTCGTTTACTTTTTTTTTTTTTTTTTTTTTTTTTATTTTTCTAACTTTTTTTGTTTTTTTAAATAAATAATTACGATTACTTCTATTCATATTTTATAGTTAGATATTTAATTATTTAAAATTATCCATTCTTTGGGTATATCTATACTCATTTTATTATTTAAATACCATTTTTTAGGAACTATAATTTTTTTATTACCATTCTTATTTAAGTACGCAGACCACCAACTAAAAGTAGAGTTTGCTATAATATTATTAGAACACATAGACATTAATATCATCTGTTCATAATCTTCAATGTTTTCTATAAATTCTATATTTTCTATATTCTTAAAAAACATTCTACAATATTCAATATCGTCTGAAAATACTATTTTTTTTATATTTTTAGGAAAATAGGTTAAAGCATTTTCATAATAATTTAAATCTAATATTTTATATATATTATCTAGTTTCAAATAATCCCCTCTTCTTACATGTATAGATACATTACAAACCTTTAAAAAATCATATTTTCTAATTAAATTCAAAACAATATCATTTGTAAAAAGTTTATTTACTATAAAATTTTTATTATGATCAAAATATCTATACGATTGAAAATATCCGCATAAAATTGTATTTTCATTCGATAATTCTATTTTTTTAAAAGAATTATTTTCTTTATATTTTTTGTAATATTTATATTTTTTACCTAGAGGAAGATTGGTAAACAAATTATTCCAATAAACTTTTCTGTCATGGAATATACTTGGACTTTTGTTTAACTTTGGTATAACTGCTTTATACTTATAATCTTCACATATAGATAATAAGTTAGATATTTGAAATAATTGATTTCCTAATCCACCCATAAGTTCACAAGTTATTATAGTCATATTTTAATTAAATTTAATATATTATGTAAATAAACTTAATTATAATATAAATTAAAATTTGTCTATTTAATATCTTTTTTTACTTTTTTTCATACCAAACATCTTAATAAAATCATAATTGTCAAATAATCTTTCTGGAACCATACGATGTTTCGGGGTTTGTTTTTTAACAGATAAATTATTTAACTTAGTGACCTTCTTCTGTGTTCTTTTTTTCTTACATATATCATTATATTCGCTATATTTGTTAACAAGTTTTTCTGGGTTAATTTTACTATAATAATTTACTGGATAAGTTTTGTCTTTCATAAGATGATTATATGTCCAGTGATCTCCTGGATAGGTATCGGGTATATTAATTATTTTACCATCTACATCTTTAACTTTACAACTAGGAGTTTCTAATAATTTATCTAACCGCGATTGAATATTTACTAAATTATTGGTATTGCTATTTGATATAGAAAATATTTTTTCAAGGCTTATTGGGGGTGTTTTTAACATTCTTAATGAATTATTATTAAGTTCTTCAGATTTATTAAAAAAACTATTTTTTTTAGATGTCTTTTTTTTTTCTTTTAAGGTAGTCTGGTTTTTAAAATGATTACAAGTTTTTTTAGCGTTTCCCATCATAGAACACGGGTGATAGTTATCTTGACATTGATCCATTGTACAAGCAGAATACCAATTATTATTAGAATCGTGGTGCCGATGTGTATAGTTTTGATTATTATCATCATTTAATCCTACTTCATACATATGGTTTTGAATCTGATTATTATAGAGATTATATATTTGATCAAGATCTTTGCTTTTTTTTTTCAACTTATCACAAATTGGACGAGCTTCTTTCATCATAGAGCAGACATGTTGTGAGTCTAGACAGTCATCTACGTTACAATCATTATAATTAAACGCAGTATTATTATTATAAATGAAGTTATTAAAATTATTCATCATTAATATAATTATAGAAAAAAAAAAAAATAAGTGGAAAAATCAAAATTCATATTTGTTATTCTTTCAAACTTTAAAGATTTAATTATGTGAATAATATTTGATAAAAATAAACTATTAAATATGGATAGTTTAGAATGGAGTGTTTGCCCCGAATCCATGTCTTTAAAGATTCAAAAAAAATTACCTTGTGGCATATTTTTCATTATGAATGTTTAAAAAAAATAGTAAAAAAAGTATGTCCTCTAGATAGAAGAAAAATTGGAAACCCCGAAGAATGTGATGAAGATGGATTATTATACTATGGTTTTGGATACTCCATATTATTCAGGACCATGTAGATTTTGCTTGATAAAAAAAATATTTAGTCATTTTTTTTATTTAAAATACAATTATACTTATATAACAGAAGCATATATTTATCATTTAGTATCTCAAATTTTTTTAACTCTTTATTATATTTCTCCTTATAATCTACATCAGAAATTAGATCAAGGCCATCATAATCCCATTCTAATTCAGGCGGTTTACGATATTTACATTTTATTGGAACAAGAAAATTAGTACATACCTTTTCAATTTCTATATCCGATACCTTTTCATTGTCAAATACCGGTTCTTTATCAGTCCCATTTTCTTTATTTTGAACTAGTTCTTTTTCGTAATTTTCTATTTCGTATAAATAAGAAAAATAATTACCCATATATATAAAATAATATTTTAATTTAAGTTAATAATCTTGGTCCTATAGACATACTTTCAAGTTCCTGTATCAGTAATTTACAAGCATAAGGCAATCTTATTTCTGAGAAATTTATATGATTATCACAATTTTTACATTTATATTTATTTTTATCTGGATTTACACTAGCAGTTAATCCACACTCATTACAAATAAATAATCTATAATTATCAGATACATCTAACATTCTTTCTTTTAAAAATTGAAGTGTTCCATGAGCTATCATACAATCTCTTTCCATTTCTCCAAATCTTAATCCTCCATCGCGCGCTCTACCCTCTGCGGGTTGTCTCGTAAGTAAAACCATAGGCCCTTTTGCTCTTGAGTGGACTTTATCATCAACCATATGTTTCAATCTTTGGTAAAATGTAGGTCCAATAAATATTTTGGTCGTAAGCTGTTCTCCCGTAATACCGTTGTACAAGACTTCATTGCCGTGTTTCTCAAAACCACAATTTTCTAGTACAGATCCAATATCATCTACAGAGTCGCTTGAGAACGGCGTGGCATTTCCATATCCACCTAATATTGAGCATGCTTTTCCTAGAATACATTCCATAAGTTGAGCTATAGTCATTCTACTTGGAATGGCATGAGGGTTAATGATAATATCAGGAGAAATACCATTTTTAGTAAATGGCATATCTTCTTGATTGTATATCATTCCTAAAGTTCCTTTTTGACCGTGCCTAGACGAAAATTTATCTCCTATTGTAGGAACTCTTGTTGATCTTATTCTTGTTTTACAAAATCTATGCCCATCCGCATTTCTGCCAACATACACTTTATCCACAACTCCTGATTCGTTATTTCTAAGAGATGTACTATTATCTCTGTAAACTTGATTACCATTTATTGTTGTATTTTTAATTGGAATCACTTTACCTATAATTATATCTGAAGCATCTACTTTAACATTTTCATTAACAAAGCCTTCTTCATTAAGTTTTTCATATGAACCAGGTTTTAAATTTTTAGTAAATCTTTTATCGGGTTTAATAAATTTTTCTTCATGGCCCGAAGACTGAATTTTTTTTTCATCGTCTTTGTATGTTCTATAAAATGTAGATCTAAAAAGCCCTCTATCTATTGAAGACTTATTCATAATTATTGAATCTTCTTGATTGTATCCCGTATATGATGCTATAGCTACAACAACATTCATACCATTCGGCATATTTTTTGATGGTAAATAATCAATAATACGTGTATTTACCATAGGTTTATTAAGATAGTAAAGGACATGAGCCATAGTATCTAATCTTTCTCTATAATTTGTGGCATAAATTCCCATAGCTTGCTTACCCATAGCACTTTGGTAAGTATTTCTAGGAGATTGATTATGATTAGAAAATGGAATAGAGGAAGCTAAAATACCCAGAATCAAACTCGGATGTATTTCGCAATGAGTATATTTAATATCTTTCTCTAAATCTGTCGGATTCATTGCAATTAACGAATTATATGTTTCTTCTTTATCCAAATATTCAATTACACCTTCTCCAATTTTTTTTTCTCTATTTTCTGAATAAATTGAATTGTTATTTAAAGATTTGAGAATCAAGTTATTCCAATTATACTCTTTATTTTTTATTTTTTCAATATCAGACTTTTTGATTCTAAGTTTATTATCATCGACTATATATAATGGGCGACAACATCTTCCCGAATCAGTTTGTACAATAAGTTCATTTAATTCATAATTGAAAGAAACCGATGTAAATATATTTATAATAGCATTTCTCTTTAGTATTCTTAATTCATCATAAATTTCCATCGAGTTTTCTATAACACCAATCCATGTACCATTTAAAAATACTTTGGTTTTATTTATTATTTGTTCTATTCCAATATTTTGTAAACTCGTAAAATATTTTGAATCTTTGAAGTATTTACTGATAGGTTCAGAAGAGGTACTTATAGTTACATGTGCTGTCATAGCCAGGTTTTTAACTAGACCAACCGATCCACCTTCCGGAGTTTCTGTAGGACAAATTATCCCCCATTGTGTATTGTGTAGTTTTCTTGGAGCTACTAGTTTCCCTGTTTTTTCGGTAGGTGTATTAACTCTTCTTAAATGTGATAAAGTACTATTATATGTTAATCTACTAAGAACTTGTGCTATACCAACTTTATTTGTTGTGGATTTAATGCCCCAATTTCCAGTAGCTAAACCATATTTGAGACCGGCTTCTATTGTAGTTGACTTAAATATTTTATATAAATTTGTAGCATTTACAATGTCTTCAATGTTTTTATTTGATTTCCAAGGACCACTATTAAGTTCTTTCATTATAGAATTACGCATATCTTTAACAAGTTTTGTGAAATATTGCCTAAATAAACTTGACATAAGCATACCAGATGTCTCTATTCTTTTATTGGTATAACTGTCTCTATCATCATAACTTATTTTTTTAAGAAAACATTTAGATAATTTGTTAACCATATAACCTAAGTAATATGCTTTATCCTTAAAATTTCTTCCCATATGAGGTAAGAAATCTTTCTCAATCATAGTTTTCAAATATGATATTTTTTTTTGTTTATCTAATTTTATATCCTTGGGCTGGCCTAAAATTGAAATACCTTTTATAAGATAGTCAATAGCATCTTCTTTAGTCATTGCTATATGACCATCAAATACTGAGGGTTGTATCCAATTAATTATATCTCTATTTGAATCATCATTTATATCATAAACTATATATTTAATAATATCTTTATCAGTATTGACACCTAATGCTCTAAACATAACAAATAGAGGTATTTCTAGTCTAATATGTGGAACAAATACTTTCAAAGTTCTTCCATATTGACCATCTTTTGAAGTTAATTTTATACTAATATTTTTAGGTGTTATAAATGTTTCATCTAATATAGATTTAATTTCAACTGTGTGAGAATATCTTGATGAATGCTTATTATGTTTAAAGCAGTATGATTTATTTTCAGCCATCTTCTCTTGAGCAACGATAACCTTCTCATTGCCATTTATAATAAAATAACCGCCAATATCATAGCGGCATTCATCATGATCGCCAGGTAGTTCTTTTCCGTCGCTTAATAAACAATATTTTGATCTCAACATAATTGGAATTTTACCGATATTTATATTACTTAATTTTTTTACTACAATTTTATCTTCTTCATTTAAATTTCTAGTAATAATTTTAATTTCCATATCTACATAAATAGTCATGGAATACGACATATTACGCAATCTAGCCTCCTGAGGATACATTAAATTTGTGCTACCATCATTTTCACTTATAATTGGTTTACTATAATGTACATCACCATAAAGCACGTGTATTTCATGCTTATAAGAATTTGTTTCAGGCATATACTCATGATAAACAATAAGTGGATTGAATTGTTTTACAATAGATGGTAATTTATTATCTAAAAAATCATTATAAGAATCTAAGTGATGCCTAATTAATTCTTTTCCTTTATATTGGCTTAAAAAGGTTTTAATAACATCCCAAGTGTCAGACTTATAATTAATTTCATCTTCCATTTTTGTTTATTAAATAAATAAATATTTTTGAAATCAATTTTAATATTTATATTAATTAATGTTTAAATTATAATATAATATTAGTTTTTTCTAGATAACTGTATTAAAGATAGGAAACATTATTTATTAATGGATAAACAAATCAATATCAATGATAGTACTCCTAGTTCATCAAGTTCTAGTTCAGAAAGTTCAGATAGTGAAGATGATGCTCCTTTATTAAAACCTCCACCTGATAAAAAAAAGAGAAAATACAATGACATTGATAATGAAATTTTAAATAATATTCCAAATACAAAAAAAGAAATATTAGAAAGAAGGAGGAAAAGATTTAAACAACCTCCACAAAATAATATTCCTTTGATAACATTGGAAGATCTAGAAAAAATAACACCATTAATATTTAAAATACCACTAAGAAATGAAATTCCAAACTCTTTTAATAATTTTATTCCTCCTGAGTCTGATAAATGTAATGAAGTGTTAGATGATAAGCCAATTGATTATGAAAATTGGGAATACAAAATTTTAAATAGGTCAATAGAAACAATTGAAGATTTAATAGAACTTGGCAACTTATATGATGCGGAAGAAAAAATAAGATATAACATAGATATTAAAACACTTAATAACTTGGTACCTCCATTAATTGAATTAAAAAATATGATAGGTATGAAAAAGGTTAAAAGAAATATTGTTGATCAAATAATATATTATTTACAAGGTATTGATGATAAAAATAATGATATGCTTCATTGTGTAATAGAAGGGCCTCCAGGAGTTGGAAAAACTGAGGTAGCAAAAATACTTGGAAAAATATACAAAAAGTTAGGTATACTCACTTCTGATAAATTTAAAATAGTAAAAAGATCTGATCTTATAGGTGGATATTTAGGCCAAACGGCTATAAAAACTCAAAAGGTTTTAGATGAATGTAATGGTGGAGTTTTATTTATTGATGAGGCTTATTCTTTGGGAAATGTTGAAGGTAAAGACTCTTATTCAAAAGAATGTATAGATACGCTTACCGCTTATTTGTCAGAGAATAAAAGAAATTTTATATGTATAATAGCCGGTTATAAGGAAGCATTGAAAAATTGTTTTTTTAATATGAACGAAGGATTAGAAAGAAGATTTCCTTACAGATTTGAGATTGACAAATATAACCCAGAAGAATTAAGAGAAATTTTTTTTAAAATTGTTAAACAATATAATTGGAATTATATAGAAAATGAAATTGGAATTTCTTTTTTTGAAAAAAATCAAAAATATTTTATATTTAATGGAGGGGATATGGAAATTCTTTTTCATAAATGTAAAATTTCTCATTCTAGAAGAGTATTCACATTATCTAATGAATTTAAAAAAAAATTATCTCTAGATGATTTAGAAAAAGGATTTAAATTATACCTACAAAATGATGAAATAAGTAATAGGTACAATAAAGACAGTTATCCAAATAATATGTATATATAAGTTTAATATAAAATATATTATATTATATTATATATATGAGCAATTCTAAAAACTTAAATAACAAAAACAGGATATCGAAAAAAAATAAATCACAAAATAAAAAAATTACTAAAAAAGGAGGAGCTTCTAATTTAAGGAAGCCTTCTGGCTTATCAAAACATGATAATAACACATACGCGACTTGGACAATGTCTTTGGATGATTTATCATCCCTTAAAAAAAATTTTTCAAAAAAATTTGGTAATACTGTACTAGGACTAATAGTAGACACTAATGGAATTTTAGGTGTGTTTACAATTGAAATGCTACAAGAAGAACTAAAAAAAAGTTATACTAAATTAAGTTTCAAGGATTTAGATTTAGGAGGAGGAGATCAAGCTAAATTATTAAAAGCAGATGAAAAGGTTATTAGTAGTCTTAAAAAATTTAAAGGTAAAAATTTTGGACCAATGTTAACAGGTGGGCGTTTTGATGATAGAATAGCTTCATGTAAAAAATTATTAAGTAAAATAGGTTGTAAACACCTTATAGCCCTGCAGCCAAATGTGGAAAGTTATCTTACATTTGTCTCTATATCAAAAACTTTAAATAAAAAAAATACATCTCTATTTGCGGTTGGATCAACAGATGGGCACGCTGGTAGTGTAAATACTGTTGATTTTTTTGGAAATATAGGTGTTAAGGGTAAGGTATCTTTAGAAAAATCAATTGATATGATTTGTACACACCTAAATAAAGATAAGAACCCAAATCTTTGGTTAGCAGGATCTTTTTGTTTTCTATTTTTACCAGATAAAGAATTATCAATAGAAGATAAATTTGGCAAATACACTGATTTAGCACAAAAAGATTTAACAAAACCTAAGTATAGTTATTCTTATTCTAGCGATTATTTAATTGATTCGCTACCTGCGGTATATTCCAAAGGTGGTAAAGTGGAAAAACATAATCATGCTCTATTGGTAGGGGTATTGAAAAACTGTAAACATATTAGTAAAGTTATTGTAGGATCACGTAAATAAAATTTGATTGAAGATAAATTTTTTTTTTAAAAAAAAACTTAATTCATGCTATGTGCTCTATATGCCTTGATGATAATGAAGAAAATACTATAAAAACTAAATGTAACCACTATTTTCACAAAAAATGTCTATCACTATGGTACGAAAATCATGAAGACTGTCCTTATTGTAGGCAGAAATTAAATAATAAATTTATCTTTCGGTATGATAATGATAGAATTGAGTCCAATCGTATTTATTATAAACATAAAGATATTATACGTAAAACAATAACAATAAATGGTATTGAAACAAGTTTCATTAACAAATTATTAAAAAACAAGTATTGTAAACCAACCGCATGGATCAAAACTCCTGAAATATATCCTATTTATAATATGTTCTGGAATAATAAAATGATAAATATAACACTTTATCTAAGGTTATATTTATTATACTCTGAAAGTAAAAATGTAAACATAATTCAGAAATGCGACTTACAAGATGTAATTTATTATGATATTGAGGATGGGTTCAAAAATTCATTGCAGCCCGATAAAGAATATAATTTAAAATGCCACTCACTTATTTATGGATGGATATATGAACTATTACACACTTTAAAAGTAGAATATAGCTTTGTATTCCGGACAATATATAATACAATAATTATGGATTTATATTTATTAACTCTAAAAAAATTTGCTGTATCTAAAAATTTGTTTCAAACTATAATAATTGCGTCAGTGTATAATGCTGTAAAATTGATTGATAATATAGAAATACATAAAAATAGACTTAATTGGTACACTAATAATACATCCAGCATGGATGAATTTATGAAATTTGACTCATTTTTAAGTGAATATATCAAACATAACTTAATTAAACTAATATAAATTATAATTTAAGGTTTATTTTTGTTAGTAAATCAATATGGAATATATTATACTATTACTAATAGAGTATCATATTTACTACAATATTTTTAAATATATTATAAATGATAATTATGTTTTATTACAAATTTATAGATCTTTAGTTTGCTTTTATATTTCTATCAATTCTACTAAAATTTGTTATGATAATATAGAAGAATTTCGGATAAATCCTACTAATTATACTAATAAAGAAATATCATATTTAAATAATTTCATTTTATCCTTTTTTGTATCTGATTTAATAAATTTGTATTTTCATGATATAAGAAGATTATCATTGATCTTACATCATATATTTTGTATATTTATTTATTATACACATTGCGTCTACCTAAAAAATTCATCTCTTATTTTTACATTTTTTGCTATGGCAGAATATATTTCTATTGTTAGTGGTTTAGATGAATTTTTTAAATATCAAGAGATGAAGAATACCCAATTTTGGACCAAATTATTTAGAGCATTTGTGATTTTATTTATTCGCATACCAATCTGGACATATCTTTTAGTTATTTGCTATAGTTATAACCTACCTTATTACTCGCGTGTTAGTTGCATATTAGGGTTTGCGGTTATGACATCTTTGGACATTTATTGGTTAAACATATGTTTAAAATACTGTTTTAATTATAAAATTTTAAATTAACTTTTTTATTTTACACCTTTGAACATTTAAAACGCCGATTATTTGAGATAATAACCTTTAGTATGTTTTGAAGCATAGCAATAATTTATTAAATTTTTATTTTTTGCGGCAAGTACATATATAATAATCATAGCGATATACAAATATACAGATTATATAGATGTATAATCACTGACTATTTAATTTTATACCTAATACTAATTTCACCATTTTATCGTTTCTTTACCTAAACTAAATAATATATCATTAGCTTTGGAAAAATGATTACATCCAACCCACTTATTTCCACTCAATGGACTCGGATGAACACCTTCCAAAAACTTATGTTTTTCTAAATCTGTAAAATTTTTATAATATTTCGCATTATTCCCCCATAATATGAAAAGAGTATTATTGCTATTTTCTGATATATAAGTTATAATTTTTTCAGTAAATTTTTTCCATATTTTTGAATGACTATTTGGCTTTGACTGACGTACTGTTAGAGCGGTATTTAATAACAATATTCCTTGTTCGCTCCAATAAGTTAAATCTCCCGAACTGAAATCTCTTTCCGGTATACAACAATTCTCTTTTAGATCACTATTAATTTCTTTAAAAATTCTTTTTAGAGACGGAGGTTGTTTCATTCCATTAGGAACTGAAAAACATAATCCCATAGCTTGCCCTTCACCATGATACGGATCCTGTCCTAGTATTACTAATTTAAGGTTTTTAAAATCAAATTTGTTAAAAGCTTCGAATATTAAATCTTTTTTAGGATAAATTGAAACTAAATGACCTAATGTTTCATAATCATTATTTAAATAGTTTTCAATCTCTAAAAAATATTGCGGTTCATTATCATATAACTCATTTAGTATTTTTTTCCAATCTGTAGATAGATTATTTATTAGGTCTTTCACTTTATACATTTCCAAAACAAAGTATTTATTTTTTTAAATCAATTTGTAAAATATATATATTTAAAAATTTGATGTTTATATCTAAATTAGGTATGAACATCAAGTCCCTATTTTTTAATTTAATTTTAAATTCTTAGGTATATGTATGAGTATAAATCAAGCGGATGTTAATAATAAGCTAAATTTTATATTTTCAACCCTAGAACTTATAGAGAAAAAAATAGAAAATATTGAAAAACAAATAAAAGATATTAATAGTGTATATATGAATTATGAATTTAATAAAAATTTAAATTTAAATCAACCAAATTCATATTTAAAATTTCAAGTGGATCTATTAAACAACGAAAAAAAATATTACAACGGAATAAGAAATATCTTTCTTACAAAATTCGTCAAAGAACTTTACAACATATCAGAATATATTATTTTAATCTTAATATCCATGGAAGATTTAGATCTAGGTTATCAATCAGAGAAACAAAATATAATGAAAAAAGTACTAAAAATTAAAAAAATCAAAAATGCGAATTCCGGGACAATTTTTGAGTTAATAAATATTACAATTAATAATTTAAAATTAACTAAAAAATTTGTAGATTTATTTGAAAACTTTATATTATCTCACGAATCTGATGATAGAAAAAAAAATATACATTCAAAAAATTTAAATAATAACTTGACTAATAAAAAAAATCACTATGAATTAGAGTACAAAAAATATTTAGACCAACTAAATATACTTATAGACTACTTTAATCAATTAGCGTTAAACGTAAATAATCAATTCAAAAATCATGAAATTCTAAAATTTTTTATATGTCCAGAAGTTTAGATTTAGATTATAAATCAAAACCCACTTAAAATAAAATTAAGGTATACTTACAATGACTAAATTAAGTAAGAGAAAAACCAAATCTATTAAAAGAAATTATTGGAAATTAGAAGAAGAAAACTTACTAAAACAATGGGCAGAAAAGGCACAATGTTATCAGTGGATGCATAACAGAAGTAGGGAAATATATCAAAGGCGAAATGCTTATTATACAATACCAGTTATTATAATATCAACTCTTACAGGTACCACCAACTTTGCACAAGATAGATTTTCAGAAGAAGTTAGACAATATGTTGTAATAATAATTGGTAGTCTTTCTATAATAGCTGGTATAATTACAACTATATATCAATTTTTAAAAATATCAGAAATCAATGAAGGTCATAGAGTAGCTCTATTTTCTTGGGGAAAATTTCATAGAAATTTAGAATCAGAATTAACTAGACATCCCCTTGATAGAACAAATGCCTCAGAATTAATAAAAATTTCAAAGGAAGAATATAATAGGTTAGTTGAGGTATCTCCATTTATTCCAAAATGCGTACTGAATGAATTTAATAAAAAATTTAAAAATAATCATTCACTCACAAAACCAGAAATAGGAAATACAATAAATTCTATGGACATTTTTCAAATGAATAGTTTGGAAAGACAAAAAATGGTTGACGAATTGAATGATACTATTATAAATGTGAATAATTCTTTGATTAAACAAAAACAAAAAGAAATGACTCAAATAGATAAATTTAAATTAAGTTTTAATACATTAAATAATAGATATCCAAATAAAGAAGAAATTTTAAAACATATGAAACTTATCGAAGATGATAACTTTACATCAAATTCTGATGAAGAAAGCGATAATAGTATAGATTTAGAATTAGGAAGTACTATATCTAAAAATATAGAATTAAATATTCAAAATTTACCCTCTAATAAATTTAAAAATAATATTTTAGAAGAAATTGTCAATTTAGACCAATCTAATAATGAGGACAATTTATATAGTAAAGATAAAAATACAGGAAATGATGAGGATAATTTAGTAAATCAACCCGAAAATGAAGAAAATGATTTAGTAAATCAACCCGAAAATGAAGAAAGTGATTTAGTAAATCAACACGAAAATGAAGAAAATGACTTATTAAATCAAGAGGAAAATGCTGATCAAAGATCAAATTCTAGTTTAGAAAGTAATAACATTAATGAAAAAAAAGTATCAACTTTAGATAAAAATATATTTTATAAAAAAACTAATCTTTAATATTATCTTTATCATACTTTAACAATTCGAACAGTTATTATTACAAGCCGTGATATTATCACCACAGCATCCAAATCGAGTACTTTCACAACCACCAAGCTTCAGGAGGCAATTCGAACAGTTATTATTGCAAGACGTGATATTATCACCACAGCATCCAAATCGAGTACTTTCACAACCACCAAGCTTCAGTAGGCAATTCGAACAGTTGTTATTACATGCCGTGATATTATCACCGCAGCATCCAAATCGAGTACTTTCACAACTACCAAGCTTCAGAAGGCAATTCGAACAGTTGTTATTACAAGCCGTGATATTATCACCGCAGCATCCAAATCGAGTACTTTCACAACTACCAAGCTTCAGGAGGCAATTCGAACAGTTGTTATTACAAGCCGTGATATTATCACCGCAGCATCCAAATCGAGTACTTTCACAACTACCGATCTTTGATATCGCAATGGGTTCAGTTATTGGATATGATAGAACGGTGGAAACAAAGAGTGTTGTCGTAAACATGGTAATGGTTTTCATTTTGATGACATTATTTACAGACAAAAAATTTATTCAATTTTTTTTAATCCATTATATTTCTATATTTATCACTTCTATATTATCAAATTCTAGTTTATCTGTTATGTTATATTTCAAAGTATCCAGACCATCAGTATCTATTTTTTTTTTCTTTTCTTGATTAGATAATTTAGAAAAATTAATAAAATTAGTTTCATACCTCAACATTTCATCTTTTTTTTCTCTATCATCTATATCCTCAAATCTAAAAAAAGAATCATGATAGCAATTATCACATGAAAGAATATTTTTCTCAATTTCTATATTATTAAATTCTGCTCTATTTTGTAGAGCTTTATCTTCTCCCCCCCACCCCCAGCATCCATTAGGAAATCCATTCATCTTACTAATATTATCAGAACTAATTTTTACTACACCACCTAAAGTATTATGTTGTGATGTGAATATTCCTTTAATTTTAGATTTGATATTATCAGTATATAAATTCTTGACAGTATCATGAAATGGATTTACGTCTACATCATGAGTTATAAAGTATTGGGTTTTATCTAAATATTCTTTGAAACCTACATTTAGTAATTTACCTCTGTTGAATAATTTATCATTAGCTTGATGAAGTATCACTATCTTATTATTTGGTAATAGCTGATTAAATATTGGGAGAGTATTATCTAAAAAATATTTTAAATGAGATTCTCTATTACGGTATGGAATTAATATTATTGAATCATAATTTTTTTTTACGGTCATATTATTTATAAATATTTTTTTCTAACTATATTTAAATTATCTCTCCGAGTGTTTATGTTTAATGTATATCCCTTGTAATGAAATACAAATGCGTTTCTTACATATAAGATTTTATTTGTATATTTTTTTTTTATTCTAGTATATAAGTCTATCTCATTTGTTAAATTAATTAACTTTGGATTAAATAATATATTTTTTTTTATTTCATACTGAGATATATTTTTTCCAAATCCAAAAAAGAATCCATTAAAAAAATCCTTTTTTTCTTTTTCGAATATGTTATTATTTATTAGTATATTTTGTACTTCTTGAAAATTTTTAGGATCATTGACATCGATTTCTGAAATTGGAGAAAGGCTTTTGATACCTTGAGCTACTCCACATTTTCCAATGCCTGCTCCTTTGACTGTTGAGCAAGGAACTACAACATGACAATCACTATTTAACAAAGATGAAGATAATAAGTCTAATGTTTGTTCCGGAATTAAAACATCATTATTAGACAAAAATAAAAAATCATAATCATTTTCAATAAAATATTTATATGCTAAATTCCAACTATGTGTTAGTCCAGTGTGTCTAACCTTCCCGATCATAGGTACATTGTATTTTTTTGATAAAATTTTTATATTATCTCTATTTGAGTAATCATCTAATAAAATAGGATAAATATCTTTTTTATTTATTATATTTTTTAGGCATTCATCTGTAATTGCTATCTCATTAAATGTAGTTATTGCTAATAATATTTTCATTATATATTAGATAAATAAATAATAAATTTATAAATAACTATGACATGAAATATAATCAAAATTTTGATTAATATCTCTATTTTTTGTGTTTTCCCATTTTAATTTTCTAATCTTCATTTTATCCTTATAATAAGTTTGTATAAAGTTGTAATATATTTCGTATTCTGAAGCTCCTGATTTTTGTTCTATATCAACAATATTCATAAATGTTTTCCAAAATTCCTCGTCGTGTTGTTCTTCAACTTTATTAAATAAATCTAACATAATGTATCTTTGAAATATCATATGATGGGTTATTCCGCTTTTACTTATTCTTTTTAGGTTATTTAATAATTTATCCATATGTATAAAATAAGGTTTATGATGAGCATTGCTTATGTTATAAAGAGGGAGGTTATCCTCAAAAAATATTATTTTTTTTAAGACTATAGTATCTGAGTCTAATATTAGTACATTATCTAGCAAAAAAGGGATGACAAAAAAAGAATATAATTTTAATAACTGTTGGAAGTACCAACCTATTCTTCGATGATCTCCTATAATATTTTTAATATCATCTTTACTAAAAGGATAATGTTGTTCATCAAACCATTCGGCATTATCAGTATATTTTTTATCAGATATAACAATAATTCTATTATAATTTAAAAACTTTTTGCTCTGTTTTATACATAATTCTAATGTTCCTAAATCTTTATTAGTTGTAGGTATTATAATATCATATTTCATTATAAATATTTATATTTTAAAATTTAAATAATTATAATAATATATTTAATATTTCACATTTAATAACCCCAAAGCCATCCCCACCAAGTTTTAACATCTTCATTAGTTTTTTCTTGATTTTCTAATTCGTCATTTTCTTTTGAATCTTCATCAATTTCTTTTGAATCTTCATCAATTTCTTTTGAATCATCATCAATTTCTTTTGAATCATCATCAATTTCTTTTGAATCATCATCATTTTCTTTTGAATCTTTATCGGTTTCTTTATTATCTATTGTTTCTTTATTTGATTCTTTTTCGTCAGTATCGGTTGTCTCCTCAATTTTTGAGTCTTCATTTGATATTTCACTTGATTCTACTTTTACTAAATGTTGTTCTAATTCTTCCTTAAGAGTTAAATCATTTACAGAACTTGTATCACTTTCGGATTCGCTTTCAGAGCTTGTATCTCTTTCATCAGATTCTTCAGGAATTCTATCTAAATTATAAGATTTAACAGCTTCTTTTATGATATTATTAACTATTTTCTCTGAGATAGATGATACTTTAAGTTCATTCGCCTTTTGTTGGGTTTGATTTTGTTTCCAATTATAATAGCATCCTGAAAAAATATTATGCATAGGGTGAGGATCTGATTTTGTACAATTCATGTAGTTAATATTGATATCAGTGGAATTTACCGTATTAATTAATTTAGACTTATCTGCAAGATATGATTTTTTTGTTGGATTTACACCTAAATATCTTAAAGCAATAGGTTTTGGTTTTATAGGTGGTTTTTGAATAGTTCTATTAATTATAGAGTTTCTTGGAACGTTTCTTGATCTTAAATTATAAATTGAGGAACTTCTTTGTTTATTTTCATTTCGAAGACTTCTATTAATCAAGGGTTGGGTTTCTTCACTATTTTTTGATTCTTTAAGTTTTTTCAATTTACTGGGAAAAGGAAACATTTATAATCTTATATTAGAAATTATTTTTTATATTTTAACATAAATTCATTTGTAATATTGACTATATAAAGATCTTAATTTTCTTTATGTTTTTTTACTAGTAAATGACTTTGTATTTGGTAAATTTATTTTCTTGAGATTTACTAATATTTCACTATCAAACATATTTGGTTAATATTATCTCATTATCCTATAATGTATTATTGAAATAATTTGATTTTAAAAAAAAGTTATAATTCTGTACAAATGATTATTGGAATTTGCGGAAGAAAAGATGTGGTAAAGATACTATAGCAGATTGGTTGGTTAATAATTATGGTTTTATAAAATATAACTTTGGAGATTAGTAAAGGAAATATGTAAAATGATGTTTAATTTTACAGATGATCAAATATCAACTGATCTCAAAGATAATATTGACCCAAGATGGGGTATTTCGCCAAGAGAAATATTTCAGGTATTTGGAACTGATTTTGCACAATTTATTTTACCCGAAAAACTTCCAGAACTTACTAAAAAGATTCCATATCGAGGGTTCTGGATTCAAAGATTTAAATTATGGTATAACTCTATTACATCATTACAACCTAATATTAATATAGTAGTATCGGATGTAAGATTTATTCACGAGTATAATTGTATAAAAGATCTAAACGGATTATTTATAGAGATTTCGCGAATTTGTGTAGAAAAGGATTTGATACATTCTTCAGAGAATGAGATTGAATCCTTTAAAGATAAGAAAATTGATCTTAGAATTAAGAATAACGATTCTAAGATAGATTTATTTAAAAAAATGCGGAATTTCATTGAACCTTTAATTTAAAACTGGATATGTTTTATATTTTTCTTTTAGATTTATTTTTTCTAGATTTATTTCTTTTAGATTTGTTTTTCTTTTTTTCAATAATTTCAACAAAATCTTGCATTAACACTCTTACAAGATTTTTATCACTTAAAACCCTATACCATTGTTCTTTACCTTCTATTTCTCCCAATCTTATTAGTTTGAATAAATTAACTACTACTGACTCTAATTCTGGTGTAGACTTATTTATAGGTATTTTTCTTAGTTCTTTATCAAAATTAAATTTATATTTTTTACCTGCATTTTTATAAGCCCTTTGTGTATCACGTGCTTCCTTATGTTCGACTGATATGCTATCCATTTCCTCTCTTATTATCTGATTAATTATATCAATAACATTTGCTGCCATTATTATATACATAGATAATTATAGAACTTAAAAACACTTAACAACATATTGATTTATTATTTATGAGAAATATTAAATATGTTGATATTTGTTGTGGTTTATCATGGGGAGATGAAGGAAAGGGTAAAATTGTTTCACATCTAAGTAATAATAATGAATATGATTTTGTATGTCGTTGGGGAGGCGGAAATAACGCAGGACACACAATTTATAAAGATAACATTAAATATAAGACACATCTTATTCCCTCTGGAATATTTTATGGAATTAAATCTATAATTGGCCCTAACTGTGTAGTGAATGTAAATTCTTTTTATGAAGAAATAGATTATTTGAAAACAATGGTTTTGATATAAATTTAGTAAAGATTTCACCCAAAGCTCATATTGTTAAAGATGAGCACATCAAAGAAGATATTATGAAATATAAAAGTCAAGGAACAACATCTAAAGGTATCGCCCCATGCTATAGAGATAAATATGCTAGAAAGGGAATAAGAGTTTCAGACGAATTTAAGGATTATATATGGGATGAAACCCTATATGGAAAAATTTTATGTGAGGGAGCTCAAGGTTTTTTTTAGATATAGACTATGGCAATTATCCTTACGTAACAAGCAGTAATACTTTACCTTATAGTGCTTGTGTATTAGGTTTTCCGCCGCAAAAAATCAATAACATTTATGGAGCTGCCAAAATATACGATACAAGATCTGGAACTGATCCTGATTTTCCGGAAGATTTATTATCCCATACCGAATTAAAACTAATAGGTTTACAAGGTGAAGAATACGGAACTACTACTGGTAGAAAAAGAAAAGTAAATTTTTTAAACCTTGATAAATTAATTTATTCAATAAACATATCAGGTACTAATAATCTTATTTTGTCAAAAATAGATATATTAAAAAAAGTAAAAATTTTTAAATATTTTTACAAAAAAAAATGTATAAGAAAATTATCTTTAGAAGAAATGTTATCATCTATTGAAGAAATACTTTACGACCAATGCTCATTATTGAAAACAATTACATTCTCAGACAGCCCGCATGAGATTTAATTAAATAAATAATTTAGGATATATATCTAAAAAATGTCTATATAGTTTTCCATTATCACACAAGGGAAATTTTTGATTAAATTGATCATATTGAAACTGATAACATTTAGTGTAATATGTTTTGTCTTTTATTAAATACAATTCTCCATTTGTATCTTTTATTTTATGTAATTTTTTATAGTTATCAAAATAATAATTATAGCATGGTTCGTAATTAGGATACTGATGATCTATATCGATTGTTATTTTTTTAGAATTATTATTGTCAAATATAAATGTTATTTCACCACTATCTTTATCATAGGCAATAATATCATACCGAGAAAACATTTTTATTTATTTCAAAAAACATTTTTAAAATTCAAATTTAAATAAATTAAATCTTTTCTTGTAAATTTAATACAATAAAACTACCAAGGCTTCCTTTATTTGACTCTCCATAAAATTTAATTCTTTTATCATCTTTAATCATGTATACTGTAGGAACATAGGATATATCATATTCTTTAGCTATATTTGGATTTTCATCAAGATCATACTCAATAAATTCTATATTATCAAAACTGCTTTTAGTATTTTCCCAATGCTTTAAGAAATTATTAGAATTTTTACACCATTTTGTATAAAATAAAAGTACTTTATTTTTTTTGCTATCAGTATATAATTCTAAAGTTTTAAAACTGAATAAGACTAAAAAAGAAAGTAATAAAACTAAAAATATAAATTTAGTGTTAGAATCCATATAATATAATAACATATAAAATTTGTTTATTACTATTTATTAGATAATAGTCATTAGATATTTAGATATTTAGATATTTAAATATGTAGATTTTGAGGTTTTATCTTTTAATCTATTATATATTTTGTAGGGCGTTAACCGTTATGTTAAAAATTATTTAATTATTGTAATGATATATTATAATAACCCATTTAAACTTAATAATACTAATTATTCCCGATTTTTATTTAGTGATATTTTTATTTCGAAAAATACAATTGGAATCATTTCTATAATATATCCAGATGTTAATATCAATCTTGATGATATCAAATGTGTAATAAAATTAAGAAATCCCATTGAATTTAAATTTAATAAAAGTATTATTCATCGAAAATATGAATCAAGTGTATATGCTTATATAGATGATGATAGAATAGAAGATATAATTAAGAAAAATAATAAAATTAATATTACAATTGAGTATCATAATCAAAAAAAAGATTATGTATTAGAAAAACAAATCAATCAACAATATAACTTGGTATTTACAACACTTTTTAAAGATGATAATTATTTATTGCCATTATGGATAGAATATTATTCACTTATTGGAGTAGATCACTTTATTGTATACTATAATAAAAAAATCAATAAATCTTTGACTGATTTATTAGATATTTATTTAAGAACAGATAAATTAACATTAATAGAATGGGACTTTGTTCATAAACTACCAGAAATACAAAAGCTTTCACCCGATATAAAACTTGTAGAAGAATCTTTAAAAGTAAACTATCATCATTCGCAGCCTATGTCAATGGCGCATTGTTTACACAAATTTGGAGAATTAACAAATTGGATTGGGTATTTTGATTTAGACGAATATTTAATTTTAAAAGAATTTACTAACATAAGAAATTTACTTAAGAATTATGATTCAGAAAAAACGGTAGGGATTAAGTTTGAATGTCGGTGGGCAGATCTAAAAGGTTGTGATATATCAAAGGAATATCATCATAAGACAGCTATTTTTAACAAATATAATACATTTCGAAAATATGAAACAGAAGGAGATTTTTATAGAACAAAATGTATTGTAAATCCTAAAAATGTGACTGTTTGTGGAGTTCATCGGGTAAAGAAATATAATAAAAATAAATATAAAGAATATCTATTAGATAATAAAACATCTTATTTTATTCATTTTTTTAATTTTAGCGGTGGTTGGGGTGGTAGAGATAAAAGAAATCCATTAAAAAATCAACAGAAAGTATTAGAAACACACCACGTCAAACTTATAAAATTCAATCAAAAATATTAAGATAAAATTTATATTATTTTCAATATAATTAATATGAATCAATTATTATTTTTTGTAATAATTTTATTTATTTTATTATTTATAATGACTAAAACAAAAAAAACTAAAAATATTTATCATATAGAAATAGATTTTAGAAAAGAATATAAAAAAGTTAAATTAATGAATTTTTTTAAAAATAATATAATTCCAACCAATGAATCTAAATTAAAATTTGGATTTGTTTGTCCTGGAGCTATAAAAACTTTAGATTATTTGAGAAAAAACTCTAGACAAAAAGTAATTGTAAATAAAATAAGAAAACTAACAGATTTACTGTTCTTTATTGAAATTATAGTTATTTATAACAAATATTTAGAGAAGGAGTTTTACTATAGTTTAAAAAAAAAACTATCCCTCAAAGAATGTTATATTTCTAACAAAATTACATCTGAAATAACAAATTTATTTAATCAACTTACAAATGATATACAAATTAACATTCCTGATAATTTTTATCATATAAGGCATAATACAATTATTTGTAGTAAAGATAAGAATATTGCTAAACAAAGGGTAAAATTGATTAAAGGCTTAATTACTGAAAATTTTCAAGACATAGATATATGCAAGAATAAAAAAGATGGGGTATCGGGTTGTCGGGATTGTTGTAGTAGATTTACTAAAAAGAAATATAATAGATGTATAAATAAATGTATGGATTTTGACTAACCTTCTCCTGCTATCTTAGCTAAATATGATTTTTCAGGAGCAAAATCCGGACATATGTTTATTAATCTTTTGGTTATTTGATCTTGAACATTGATTATTTCATTTTCAAATTTTGAAATATCTATATTTCCGGCCTGTTCAATTTGATCGTTAGATGCTATTTCTTTTAGTGCCCAAAGATATCCCGCACCATAATTTGCGTGCAGTACAGCTATAAGTGGATTTTTATCTTGTTTAGCAGCAGTACTCCATCTAGCTGATTGTCTTACTAATTTTAAAATATTATTTTGTAATTGTGTTTTAGAATCATTTTTAATAAAACATTTATTTCGTATTTCTATAAGAAAAAAAGTAAAAATAATACCAAGAATAAAATAACTCAACAGTATTTTAGTCATAATATTTATTAATATTTTATTTTAGAATATTGATTTTTTGTAAATTATTTCGATAAGGGGTAAATCCAACTTAGATTAATATTATATTGATTTCTTTCTGTTTTAAATTTGTATCTATTTATATCGGTAACACATGTTTTAACCTTATGTTTAGCTTTTGCTTCTACTTCATCATCACTAAATAAAAATGAAATTATAACAAATCTTTTTCCTGTTTCAATTGGGACGACTTCATGATAGGACATGCAAGGGAAAATTACGGCTGATCTTACCGGAGGTTTATAAATAGTTTTACCATATTCTTTAAGTCTTAACCCACCTCCTTCAAATTCGTCATTTAATACTATAACCAACGCATATCTTCTATGACTATAAGGATGAGGAGTATCTCTGTGAGGATGGAATCTACCACTATGTTGTCCATCATAACAGCAAATTTTATAATTTTCTCTATGTGTAATATCAATATGATAAACTTTTTTCATCTCTGGTAGTAGAGATTTTGTTAATTTATTATCAATTTCAAGCTCAAGTCTTTTATCTGGATGAGCATCAATGCGATGTTTACTATCGGTATTTGTTGTATTGTGATTATTGTTTTTCCAATAATCTAACATTTTTATACGTAATTCCTCAGTTATCACATCTTGAATAATATAAACTGGAGACTGTATAGAATCATTTTTTTTTTGAATAAGTGAATATTCTTTACGAAAATTAGTAGTAGAAACATGTTTCAATGATTCGTATACTTTTTCTATTTTTAAATTTTTGTTTACAATAAATAATTTAGCATGACCTTTTTTCTTAATCCCGAATTTAAATGATAAACATTTATCATAATAATGGTTAGGACCTAAATCCCCGTCCATATATGTGAGACATATAAATTTTCCTTCCACATTTAGGGCTTTCCAAAGTATATTTGCATCGTTATATTCTTCTGGACTTAAACTATAACTAACAAAAAAAAATAAATATTGACCCGATTCTACATGTAAGGTAAATTTTTTATTGTTATTTTTAATTACAAAATAAGGTAAAAAATCATATTGTTCTAGATCTGTAGCATATCTCGTATCATTATTTTTTTTAACATGATAAACCTTGGCATACCCTGACATTTGATTATATATCAAAAATATTCTTTAAATTATTTTATAATATAACTTATAATGAAAAAAAATATTATTTTTGTATGGGTACAAAACCCACTCCATGCAAAAGAGAATGAATATTGGGGAATAGGAGATGTAATTTACGGTATATTATGCTCTAATTATATATGCGAAAAATTAAATTATAATTTTTATATTGATTTTTCTAAACATCCAATAAGTAAATACTTAGTAAAAAATGAACATCCATTTCAGCAACAAGTTAACGAACAAAAAAGAATAAATATGTGTTGGTATTTGGAGGATAAACTAAAAAATACAAATTCAAATCTAACAATGATATTTTGTGTAGGTTGTAATACTATAAAAAAAAATGATAGGGAATTATTTCTAAACAAATATGTGACTAAAAATATAATTGATTATTTAAATAAGATTTTAATCCCCAATGAAGAAGTCACTAAATTAATAGATGAACATAGAATGAAATTAAAAATTCAAGAAAAATATAATATTTTCCATTTCAGGCTTGGTGATAATGAACTTGTAAAAAAAAATAAAGAAAATGCTAAAAAAAAAAAAAAGAATTAATAAAAATATATGAA
>Ga0206130_10000278_pt1 | contig 89228 bp, 87 predicted proteins | sample Helgoland_Spring_9_FD_148637 | JGI IMG/M metagenome (GOLD analysis project Ga0206130, IMG submission 148637) | Pelagic subsurface seawater microbial communities from Kabeltonne, Helgoland, North Sea - Helgoland_Spring_Bloom_20160512_1 | ecosystem: Environmental > Aquatic > Marine > Epipelagic ... | reverse complement strand
GATCAGCTATATCCGCGACGACACCGAAATCATGGGTAATGAATAATACGCCGGTATCAAGCCGTTTTTGCATATCGTTAATCAATTCGAGAATCTGCGCTTGTGTTGTCACATCAAGCGCCGTTGTTGGCTCATCAGCAATCAGAATCTTTGGGCCAAGTGCAAGTGCCATAGCGATCATTGAGCGCTGCCTTTGACCACCAGAAAGCTCATGCGGATAGGCATCAATGATCTTTTCAGGGTCGGGTAAATTAACATCAACCAACAGGCTTAACGCCTTTTCGGCCCGTTCCTTGGGTGACATTGATACATGATAACGAAAAATCTCATCAATCTGATCGCCAATTGTCATAACTGGATTTAAGGCAGTCATGGGTTCTTGGAAAATCATCGAAATTTCACTGCCACGCAATTCACGAAGGCGTTCATAAGTGACCTTGGTTAGATCTTCACCACCAAAGATAATTTCACCCTTGCCAACACGCACATGTGGTGCTGGCAACAGACCCATAACAGCACGCGCCGTTAGTGATTTTCCTGATCCACTTTCACCAACAACACAAACGGTCTCACCCGCATTCAGTTCAAGGTCAATGTCCTGAACCGCATATTGCCGGTCAGCGCCAGTTGGCAGCAAAATAGAAAGGTCATTTATCGAGAGAAGCTTTTTTGTCATTGACGTTCTTTCAAACGAGGGTTCAGCGCATCATTCAGCCCCTCACCAATCAGGTTAATTGCCAGCACCGTTATTAAGATAGCAACACCGGGAAAGGTGCAAACCCACCAAGCTGATCTCAACATGGTGCGCCCCGCACCAATCAGAAAACCCCAACTCATAATATTTGGATCGCCAAGGCCAAGAAAGGCCAGCCCACTTTCGATCAGAATGGCGGTTGCCACCATCAAAGAGCCAACAACAATAATTGGGCTAAGGCAATTCGGTAGGATTTCCCACAGCATGATGCGAAGGTCACTCATCCCCAGCGTGTGGCATGCTTGAACAAATTCACGATTCTTGACTGCCAAGAATTCGCCTCTCACAAGCCTTGCAACGCCTGGCCATGACACAACCGCAATCGCAATAACAATACTGCTCATTGACGGTTTCATAATCGCCACCAGCAAAATGGCAAAGATAAAGGATGGAATTGTTTGGAAAATTTCGGTGACACGCATCAGAATATCATCAATAAGGCCGCCGAAATAACCGGCAAAGGCACCAAAGAAAATTCCAATAAACACCGAAACAAGCGTGGCAACAAATCCGATCAGCAATGATGTCTTGGCACCATGGACAATGCCTGAAGCCACATCACGTCCAAGCGAGTCACTGCCAAGTAGAAAGCCATTAGTTAGTGGTTTTGACAGTGGCTTGCCAACCAAACGGAAGGGATCTTCTGGGTAAAGAAAACTTGCTGTTATCGCCATCACAATAATCAACGCAACGACGAATAATCCAAAAACAGCAGCATGATTTCGCTTGTAGCGCGACCAAAAATTTTCCATGTCAATTCACCTCAATTCGTGGATCGAGGAAGCAGTAAATGATGTCGACAATCAAATTCACCACGACAACGAGCATTGACGATAAAAGGAAAATGCCAAGAAGCAGGTTTAAATCCCGCGCAAATAGCGATTCAAAGGCCAGCATTCCCAATCCGGGCCAGGCAAAGACGGACTCGACGATCACCGACCCACCAATCAATGCGCCAACCTGAACGCCGGCCATCGTTACAACAGGTAAAAGCGCATTACGCAAAACATGAACATAGGTGATGCGCCTTTCGGTCAGACCCTTTGCCCGTGCCGTCACAACGTAATCCTGCCCATATTGCTCTAGCATCGAGGCCCGCATCATTCGCGTATATAACGCCAGATAGAAAAGCGATAATGTAATCGTCGGTAGAACGAGATGGCGAGACACATCCACAACATAGTCCCAGCCTTCATAAAAGGCGGCAATATTGGTCATGCCGCTTGTGGGAAACCATCCAAGATTTAGCGAAAAGACAACGATCATCATTAACCCTACCCAGAATAGTGGCGTTGCATATGTGATCAGCGCAAATACGGTAATAACGGCATCTTTCCATGTGTTCAGCCGCATTGCAGCCAGAAGGCCCAGCAGAATGCCAAAGCCAACAGCCAGAATAATCGTGCTGGTCATCAGCAAACCGGTGGCGGCGAAACGGTCAAAGATCAATTCATTGACGGGCATGTCATGTCTAAAAGAATATCCAAGATCAAGGCTTAAAACATTTTTCAGATAAACCATCAGCTGGACAGGTAACGGCTGATCCAAACCAAATTTCTTGCGCAACTGCGCCATATATTCGGGTGTTGCCGAGCCTGCCTCACCAGCCAAAACGTCAACCGCATCGCCTTCAGCCAGGTTCAGAAGAAAGAAATTGATGATAACGATGGCAAGAATAATCGGTATTCCTTGCAATAATCGTTTGCCAACATATTTGAAAATTTTCGTGGATCTTGTCATTTGGTACGCCTATCCGGAAACTCTGGATATAAAGGTAGATGAATAAATAAATGAATAATATTGGGCCAGACATTAAATTCTGGCCCAATAAATGTTACGCCTTAGTCGTCAAGATAGGCTTCTCTGAATGAGCCATAAGCACCCATTGCAGAGCCGTAAGCGCCTTTCAGCTTGGTGTTATAAACGACCAAGAATTCAAGCTCGAACAAATTCACGACAGGCATGTCATCTGCCAGAATCTGCTGGATCTCTTTATAGGCGGCAGTCCGCTTTGCAGCATCTGGCTCACCAGCACCCGCATCAAGCAACGCATCCAATTTTGGATTGCTATAGCGTGATGAGTTCACAAAATGTGTGCCTTTACGGATCTGGTCGGTACCATAATGACGATGAACACCCAGAACCGGATCTGGCAGCTGGTAGAAATAGTTCACATTCATCTGGAAGTCATAGCGGTGATAAACACGCTTCAACCATGTTGGTACGTCTTCATAACGCAGTTCTAGCTGAATACCGATATCACCAAGTGCCTGCTTTAGATATTCACCAGCACGGCGCCAGTCTTCACCATAAGGGATCAGGTCTAGAACAGCTTTCAAGCGAACGCCATCGCCGTCACGCTTGTAACCAGCTTTATCAAGGATTGCGTTTGCCGCGGCCTTATCGCCCTTTTCAGGGTAATTTGGCATTTCAGCATGCAGGTTTGTTGCCTTGAAGTTACTGCTCAATGCGCTTGTGGCTGGCTTTCCATAGCCAAAGAAAATTGTGTCGATCATAAACCGGCGGTCAATCGCAACCGAAATGGCGCGCCGAATGGCCGGGTCTACAAACGGGCCTTCTTTGGTGTTGAATTCGATCAGCGCCATCGGATTGATCATTGAATAACCCTCGGTGGTTACGTCAATGTCATCACGCTCTTTCAGGCGAACAGCATCGATATTTGGGATGGCGTTATAGGCAGCGTACAGAACTTCGCCATTTTCCATCGCAGCCGTCCGTGTTGACGCATCAGGAATGAAGCGACCAACAATCCGGTCAAGATGTGGCAAACCCTTTTGCCAATAATCTTTGTTCTTATCTAGGCGGATATACTGACCTTTTTTCCACTCGACAAATTTAAACGGGCCAGTGCCTACAGGGTTGTTTGCCAATGGTGCAGATTTGATGTCTTTGCCTTCCAAAAGATGTTTTGGGACCATTGGCGACTCATAAGCGGAGAACGAGCGCATCATGTAAGGCGCAGGCTTTTTTAAGTTGAAAACAGCCGTGTGATCATTAGGCGTGTCAATGCTGGTTACTTCGCGGAACGAGTTTGGTCCACGAGGATGCACCTTTTTCAGCACTTCCATGACAGTGAATTGCACATCAGCCGAGGTGAAAGGCTTACCATCATGCCATTTTACACCTTTGCGAAGATTAAAAGTGACGGTTTTACCATCAGCGCTAGCCGAATAGCTTTCAGCTAGAATCGGTACCATTGTGCCGTCGTTATTATAGTCGAAAAGCCCTTCATAGACTTTTGGCATTACAAGGCCAATCGGCCCCGATGTTGATACATATGATGCCAAGGTTGGTGGTTCAGGCTGAACGAGGAATGAGAGTGTACCGCCCGATTTGTCGGCGTGAGCCGCAGCACCGCCAAGCAAGAGCGACCCTGCCATCAATATAGATGCTAATACTTTTTTCATTTAGATGTCTCCCGATCTGGACACTTTTGATAAGGCGAAAGCGTCCTTTTGGTTTTTTTTGCGTAATTGACGATAGGTCTAAAGAACTAAGAGTCAAGGTCTGGCATTACTTTAACGATGAGACTTGAACAAATGGCAGGCAAAGCCGCTAGTTTGAACAGGCGCATAGTCTGAAGGTCGCAGGTTCAAACCCTGCCCCCCACAACCAATATTTTCACAAAATTTTAGTAAATTAGATGCCTTCAGTTCAAGGCGGCTTTTTTGTGTTTAACACCGTTTTGATAGGGCAATGCCTAGCGCCATTAATGTGCTTAAACGGCCAGATATTTGGCTTTGATCTCCGGGTTTTGATTTAGGTCCTCAATGCTGCCGTCAAATTTTTTCTCGCCACCTTCAATCACAATCACTGCATCAGCAACCGCTTTGGCAAAATGCAAATTCTGCTCGGACAACAAGACCGTTAACCCTTCACCCTTTAACGTGCGAATGACATTTGCCATTTGTTCCACAATGACCGGTGCGATGCCTTCGGACGGCTCGTCAAGCAGCACGCAACTGGGGTTCCCCATCAATGTACGAGCAATTGTCAGCATCTGTTGCTCACCACCTGATAGCGTTTTTCCCCGATTGTTACGCCGTTCGGCAAGATTGGGGAAAAGGTCAAACAGCATATTCTGGGTCCATAACAAGGTGCCATCGCGTGGCGGTTTTTGAAAGACCTATAAAACAAAAATAGCGCAAGACCCATCAGGCGCATAGGTTGACTCCGCAACCAGACCTATAACAGTGCCTTTATTATCCATAAGAGTTTTCTCACCATTTTTTAGTAACAGGAAAATCAGAAATAAAACCTCGAAAGGGCTGATAGAATATAATCTGTGACACTTTACTGTCACATTAAAAAATCACTGTCACGGCTACAACCCTTATCCCACATCATTTGTGACACCTGTGACGCTGTGACAGCAAATTTCAAAAAAGAATAAATATTTTTCAAAAATGGTGAGAAAACACTATAGGCCAGATTGGTCCCAAAAACTGCACTTTTTAATTGAGTTTTTTATACAAAAACATATGATCATCAGCGCTAGCACTGCGAGCAAAGCTGGTCGATTAGCGCCTCGATTTGATCCGAGCGCCAGACGGTAACCTTCTCACTGATCTTGATTGGCTGAGGGTATTTGCCTTCAGCTACACCCTTCCACCACGCAGTTTTGGATACGGGGATGATGGGCTTAATTGGTGGATTGGCTCTCGCATCACCGATGATGTGTTTTAAACGAAGAAGACTAACTGAGACCTTTTCTGACATTGGATCCTTCCTGCCTGAGTTGCACTACGGTTGTCTCGCTCCGTGTTACAAAATCACTCCAGTCCTGCATCATATGACGGCGTTTTTCGAGAAGATCCCCGCGCCTGTAGGCAGCTTCCACTTGGTTGCGTATCTTATGCGCCAACGCCATCTCGGAGACCTCATTTGGATATCCTGTTGTCTCTGCAGCCCAGTCCTTGAAAGTCGAGCGCAAGCCATGCACCGTGCTATCCGCACCTAGCCGCTTCTGAAGGGCTATGCGCAGTGTATTGTTGGATAATGATCTGCCATTAACTGGGCTTTTGAAGATCAGTCCAGAAAGCTCTACACCGGCCTCTAGCAGTGTTTGCAGCGCTTCGATGCTCAGAGGCACTTGATGCGCATCACCAGCCTTCATACGGGCAGCAGGGATGGTCCATAGCTTCTTGTCTATATCTATCTCTGACCAATCGGCTTCCAATACTTCCGTTGTCCTGCATGCTGTCAAAATGACAAAGCGCAAAGCCAACTTGGTAGCGTCTGCTAGCTGGGATGCAATAAGCCGCTCATATAGATCGGGAAGCGCAGCAAAGGCTAATGACGCGTGATGGGTAGCCTTCTTTGTGCGGCGCGGTAAAGCGGCTAACGCAAGTTCAACAGGATCATCACCCTTATGGTAGCTCTTTGCCTTAGCCCATTTGATAACAGCCCTTATACGCTGGAGCACGCGCTTGGCCGTTTCTGGCTTCTCATTCCAGATGGGACTTAACACTGTTAAGACATCAGCAGAGGTGACCTCACCAACGGGCATATATCCAATCTTTGGAAAGACATGATTCTGAAGTGATGAGATCCACTGGGCTTTGTGCTTGTCGTTCTTCCAAGCGCCCTCATGCTGTTCATGTACGTTTATGGCAACATCACGGAACAGAATAGCCTGCCCTTGTTCCTGACGCTTCTGCGCTACAGGATCCCCACCTGATCTAGCAATGCGTTTGTTACGAAGCGCTAGTTCTCTTGCTTCATCTAATGAGACGACTCGAGCGCTGCCAAGGCCAATATCGCGCCGTTTGCCAGCCACTACTAGCCGTTGTATCCAGCGCCGTGCCCCACTGGGATCAATCACCAGATACAGCCCATTGCCAACGGCGTGCCTACCCGGGGTCGTGAGTTTTTTGACCGCTAAGGCTGTTAATTTGTTTGAAGGATGTTTGCCTGTCACTTGTACCCCACATTCCATCCCACATTTCAACAAGGACTCATGCGGACCGCAAGGGACCAAAACAAAACTTTACAACCCATGTTATCATACAAAACATCTAATAACAGCCATTTAAAGGTTGTTAAAGATAATTTAGAGTAAGGGAGTATGGCGGAGGGGAAGGGATTCGAACCCCCGAAAGGAATTTCTTCCTTTAACGATTTAGCAAACCGCCGCCTTCAGCCACTCGGCCACCCCCCCGCCGGGGTCACAGGATCGGCCGGTAAAGTCTTGGCCAGCTCCCATGTTCACAATACACGGCGTATGCTGCCCTTTCTCTAGCTTTGATTTCTCTGACTGTCAAATACCAAAATTACCTTTTTGCCGGTTTTGACATTGCCAAAACAGGTCAAAATGCGCCACCTTAAACGCATGGTCGAAAATCGCGGCCAAACAACCCTGACTTTGAGAAAAATCACGATGGATCAACTGGCATCAATGCGCATCTTTCTGGCGGTCGCCGAAGCCAATGCGCTAAATGGTGCCGCGCGCCAGCTTGGGCTGTCGCCATCGGCGGTTTCAAAACATATCGCTGCCCTGGAAAACCGGCTTGGTACACAGCTTTTTACCCGCACCACCCGCCACATAGCGCTTACCGAAGTTGGCGCATCCTATCTGGAAAATTGTCGGCAAATTCTGGCTGATCTTGACAAGGCTGATGCCGAAGTGCGAAGCGCCAGCGGCGCCGTTCAGGGGCATTTGCGCGTCGAAGCCCCACCCGGTTTTGCGCACCGCCATGTTGCCCCGCATCTGCCCGCCTTTTTAAGGCAGTTCCCGCATTTAACAATCGAGTTAAAGGGCAATGATATTCCGAATGACATGATTGGTTCAGGCTTTGATCTGTCGATCAGGATTTCCCCACAAAGCGACCATGACCATCTTGTCTATACCGAACTTGCACCCAATAGCCGCCGCCTTGTCGCAACACCAAAATATCTCGCAGAAAATGGCATGCCGGCAAATCCAAATGATCTGGAACGGCATCAATTGATTACGCAAAGCGCCACAAGCAGCAGCAATTTTTGGCATTTCAAAGATGATAATGGCAAGCCAAGCACCATCCGCGTTCGCGGCAATATCATGGCTGATAATGGTGATGCCATTATTCGCGCTGTATTGAATGATGGCGGCATTGCCATGCTTCCCAATTACATGACGGCCGATTACCTTCGTGACGAATCCTTAACCACGGTTTTGGATCAACTGGTTATGGAAGACCACCCGATCCATGCTGTCACCGTTCCAAGCCGCCATTCGATTCCGAAGATTGACGCATTTCTGGCCTATCTTCGTTCGCTTTATCAGCCAGTGCCTTATTGGGATGCGCTCGACGCGCCACCAAGGGAGGCCGCGCGCCGCGCCGATATTTAAATCGCGTTTTTGATCACGCGCCGTCGAGTTTGCTTCGCAAAATCTGATTGACCATACCTGGGTTGGCCTGACCGCCAGATTCTTTCATCACCTGACCAACGAAAAAGCCAAACAGCTTGTCTTTACCGCCACGATAATCATCGACCTTGTCCTGATTGGCGGCAAGCACCTGATCAATCAATGTCTCGATCGCGCCACTATCCGACACCTGCTTCAAACCCTTTTCATCGACAATGGCCGCAGCCCCCTTGCCGGTTTCAAACATATCTGCAAACACATCTTTGGCAATACGCCCCGAAATCGTACCATCGCTTATCAAACCGACAAGCTCGCCAAGTTTTTCAGGGGTGATTGGACAATTTTCAAGGCTTTTGCCTGATTTATTCAGCGCCCCAAACAGCTCAACCGTCATCCAATTGGCAACAAGCTTGCGATCACGACCATCGCTGGCAGCTTCATAATATCGCGCAGTGTCACGCTCTTCGGTGATAACTGCCGCATCATAGGCCGATAACCCATATTCGCCCATCAACCGGTCACGAATATCATCGGGCAATTCCGGCAATGCCGAAGCAAGCGCGTCGACCTCGTCTTGGGTAACAATCATCGGCAACAGATCAGGATCAGGGAAATAACGGTAATCATGCGCATCTTCTTTGCTTCGCATTGTCCGTGTTGCCCCGGTGGCGGTATCAAATAATCTGGTTTCCTGATCAATCGTGCCGCCATCTTCGATGATTTCGATCTGGCGGGCGACTTCATGATCAATCGCCAGCTGAATAAAGCGAAGCGAATTCAGGTTTTTGGTCTCGGTTCGTGTGCCAAGCGGGCCACCTGGACGACGCACAGACACATTCACATCGGCACGAAGCGAGCCTTCTTCCATATTCCCATCACAAGTGCCGAGATAGCGCAATATAGACCTCAATTTGCGGACATAGGCGGCCGCTTCGGCAGCTGAGCGCATATCAGGCCGCGAGACGATTTCCATCAAGGCAACGCCGGTACGGTTCAGGTCAATATAGCTTTTTGTTGGATGCTGATCATGCATTGATTTGCCGGCATCTTGCTCGAGATGCAGCCGTTCAATGCCAATATCGCGTGTACTACCATCGGCCATAACGATCCGCAATGAGCCTTCGCCAACAATGGGGTCTTTGAACTGGCTAATCTGATATCCTTGCGGCAGATCAGCGTAAAAGTAATTTTTGCGGTCAAAAACGCTTGTTAGATTGATTTGCGCTTTTAGGCCAAGACCGGTGCGAATAGCCTGATAGACGCATTCCCGATTAATGACAGGCAGCATGCCCGGCATCGCCGCATCGACAAGCGACACATTTTCATTTGGCGCCGATCCAAAACTGGCTGATGCGCCTGAAAATAATTTCGCTTTGCTGCTTACCTGCGCATGGACCTCAAGGCCGATAACGACCTCCCAATCTCCGGTGCGTCCTGTTACAAGATCGCTCATGCTGCGCCTCCTGCCATGCGTGCTGGTGTCATGGTAAATCCGGCTGCCTGTTCAAGAACACCCGCCACACGGTAAAGGCTGGCCTCATCAAACGGCCGGCCAAGCACCTGTAACCCAAGTGGCAACCCGTCGCTGGTCACCCCGCCGGGAACCGAAATCCCCGGAAGACCAGCCAGATTGGCTGGCACGGTAAAGACATCATTCAAGAAATTGGTCACCGGATCATCAATTTTGCGCCCAACCGGAAATGCGGCTGATGGCGTTGCAGGGGTAAGAAGCGCATCAACGGTCTGGAAAGCCGCGTCAAAATCAGCCTTGATTAGACGGCGGACTTTCTGCGCCTTCAGATAATAGGCGTCATAATAGCCTGCGGATAAAACATAAGTGCCGATCATAATGCGGCGCTGTACCTCATCGCCAAAACCGGCGGCGCGGGTGGCCTCATACATGCCGTCAAGCGTTTCAGCATCAACCCGCATGCCGTAACGAACACCGTCATAGCGCGCAAGGTTTGATGATGCTTCGGCAGGTGCAATGATGTAATAGGCTGGCAGCGCATATTTGGTATGCGGCAATGATACATCAATCAGCTCGGCACCTGCATCGCGAAGCCATGCCTGTCCCTGCTCCCATAAAGTGACAACTTCGTTGTCCATGCCATCCATGACATATTCTTTCGGCACGCCAATTTTCATGCCCTTAACCCCATCGCCAACAGCGCCGATCAAATCTTGAAGCGGAGTCTGTGTTGAAGTTGAGTCCTTGGCATCATGGCTGGCCATTGCGGTCATCATCAATGCATTATCAGCTACCGTGCGGGTAAATGGCCCCGCCTGATCGAGTGACGATGCAAAGGCGACAATGCCCCAGCGCGAACAGCGACCATAGGTTGGCTTTAGACCAACGACGCCGCAAAATGCTGCTGGCTGGCGAATTGACCCGCCAGTATCGGTTCCCGTGGCCAAAAGTGCCGATCGCGCAGCGACGGCTGATGCCGATCCGCCAGACGATCCTCCTGGAACAAGGTCAACTTTATCCTTGCCCTGCCACGGATTGATTGCCGGCCCATAGGCGCTGGTCTCATTGCCTGACCCCATGGCGAATTCATCACAATTCAATTTGCCAAGCATAACCCCGCCAGCCGCCCAAAGATTGGCGGTAACAGTGCTTTCATAAGGCGGTACAAATCCTTTGAGGATATTCGAGCAAGCCGTGCTACTGACGCCCTTGGTGCAGAACAGATCCTTGACACCAATTGGCAGTCCTTCAAGCAAGCCGGCCTCGCCAGAGGCAATGCGCTTATCCGACTCAGCCGCCATTGCAAGCGCATGATCAGCCGTCAAAGCCACATAATTATTCAGCCCTGCCGTGGCCTCAGCCGCGCCAAGATAAGCAGTGGCAAGCTCAACCGCTGAAATTGCTTTTTTATCCAGCGCATCCCGCGCTGCAACCGCATTTAAACCAAGTAAATCAGACATTATTCAACAACCTTTGGCACGACAAAAAAGCCGCTAGCGCCCTCTGGAACATTGGAAAGGACATCATCAAGACGATTCCCGTCGGTCACCACATCATCGCGCATCGGCAAGGCATGGCCGGTAACGCTTGCCAATGGTTCAACATTGTCGGTATTTACTTCGTCAAGTTCGGCAATCCAGTTCAGAATGCCATTTAATTCGGCGGCAAGAGGTTCAAGACGTTCATCTGGAACATTAATACGGGCTAGACGCGCGATTTTTGCCACTGTGGTCTTGTCAACGGACATGTCACTGTGCTTTTTGCTGTTATTAGGAAAAATTCAATTGGTGACTTATCACTCAGCATGACAATCTGCAAGATAAACGATGTAAATGGGATGATTTCAACAGGTCAACGCCTGCTTGGACTTGATATTGGCAAGAAAACCATCGGCCTTGCCTTGTCCGATGCTGGGCTGAAAATCGCCTCACCAGTTAAAATTCTCTATCGCACCAAATTCACCCCCGATATCGATTCCCTGTTCAAGCTAATTGATGGCGAATCAGTTGGCGGGCTGGTGCTTGGCTGGCCAGTGAATATGGATGGCAGTATTGGCCCCCGATGTGATTCGGTTCGTGACTTTGCGCATGCGCTGATGAAAATCAGGGATATGCCGATTGCATTTCAAGATGAAAGGCTGTCAACGCGGGCTGTGGAAAGCGCAATGATCGCCGCCGATATGACCCGTGCGAAACGCGCCGTACGCCGCGACGCGCTTGCTGCCTGCTGGATTTTGCAATCGGCACTTGATGCGATCAATGACGAGGCCGCCCGCAACCAGTCCCCATCGCCAAGCACAAACGACTAAAAGGCCTGCCTTTTGGTTTTTCAATCTTGCATTTAAAGCTAGACCAGCGCGACCGGTTACGGTAATAAACTGGCTTCATGAGCAAGCGGGACTCCAAAGGCGTTCAGTCGCACGAAACAACCGGCCCTGTCGCCCTGACCAGCCGGCATTTGCTTGGCATTGAAGGCATGTCCCCCATTGAAATCCGAAGCCTGCTCGATCGCGGCCATATGTTTGCCGACAATCCCCATGAAGGGGTTAGCGACGCGCTCAAGGGCAAAACCATCATTAATCTATTTTATGAGAACTCAACGCGAACCCGCGTTTCTTTCGAGCTTGCCGCCAAACGGCTTGGCGGATCGGTTCTCAATATTTCAGTTGCCGGATCATCGGTCAAAAAGGGCGAAACGCTTCTTGATACGGCAACAACGCTGAATGCGATGCATCCTGACATTCTGGTGATCCGCCATAATTGTTCAGGCGCGGCGCTGTTGCTAAGCCAGCATGTTGATGCGGCGGTGATCAATGCCGGTGATGGCCGCCATGAACATCCGACACAAGCCTTGCTTGACGCGCTGACAATTCGCCGGCGCATTGGCCGCATTGAGGGGCTGAAAATTGCCATTTGCGGCGATATCGCCAACAGCCGTGTCGCCAGATCAAATATCCATCTTCTGGGCACGCTTGGTGCCGAGCTGCGACTTGTTTGTCCGGTTACGCTGCTTCCTGCCGATATCGGCAATATGGGCGTTTCGGTCTATACTGATTTCGAGGCTGGCATTGAAGGCTGTGACATTGTGATGATGCTGCGCCTGCAGACCGAACGTATGGCAGGAACCGAAACGCCGTCACAGCGCGAATATTTCAACCTGTTTGGCCTTGATAGTGGAAAATTGATGCGCGCCGCGCCAAAAGCCCTGGTTATGCATCCAGGGCCAATGAATCGCGGCGTTGAAATTGACTCGGCGACGGCTGACGATGTGGAAAAAAGCCTGATCCGCACGCAGGTGGAAATGGGCGTTGCCGCCCGCATGGCCTGTCTTGAAGCTTTGGTAACGAGGCAAACATGACCGCAATCCGTTTTTTCAACGCGCATATCATTGACCCGTCGCAATCGATCGACGGCATTGGCTATCTCGATGTTGTTGACGGTGTTATTGACGCTATCGGGATTGGCACACCGCCAAAAACAGGTAGATTTGAACAGGTAATTGATTGCAAATCATCTTGCCTGTCGCCCGGCCTTGTTGATATGCGCGTCCAACCAGCTGATCCGGGATCAGAACATCTAGAAAGCCTTGCCACACTTTTGGCCGCTGCTGCCAATGGCGGCATTACCGCATTGGCCTGTCTGCCAGACACACGGCCGGTCATTGATGAGGCCAGCGCCATTGATTCGCTATGTCTTCGTGCCTCGCGCATTGGCGGCTCTCGTCTTTATGCCTATGGCGCTGCAACAAAATCACTGGCTGGCAAGGAAATGGCTGAATTAGGGCTGATGGCCGAAGCGGGTGCCATTGGCTTTACCAACAGCACAACATCAATTGATGACAGCTTGATCATGCGCCGACTTCTTGCCTATAGCAGCATGCTCGACAAGCCATTTATTCAGCATTGTGAAGATCATGCGCTAACCGCAAATAGCGAAATGAATGAAGGTGAGACCTCAACTAGGCTTGGCCTGATTGGCAGCCCTAGCGAAGCTGAAGTGATTATCATTGATCGTGATCTGCATCTGCTTCGCCGTACCGAAGCCCGATATCATGTTGCGCATATCTCAACGCGCGCCGGAATCGAGGCCGTTCGCCAAGCCAAGGCTGAAGGCCTGGCCGTTACCGCCGATACATCCCCCCCCTATTTCTTGCTCAATGAACTGGCAATCAGCACCTATAACACCGCATTCAAGCTGTCGCCGCCATTGCGAAGCGAAGATGACCGTCAGGCGGTGATTGAAGGAATTGCTGATGGCACGATTGACGCCATTTCATCTGACCATATGCCCGTTGACCGCGACGCCAAAATGCAGCCCTTTGGGCCGGCACAGCCGGGCGCATCAGGCGTTGATACCCTGTTGGCACTTAGCCTTACCCTTGTCCATCAAGGCCATATTTCCATGACCCGCATGATTGAGGCGCTAAGCCTTGCGCCTGCGTCTATTCTGGATATGGCTGGTGGCACGCTAAGCCCGGGCGGTGCAGCCGATTTTATCTTGTTCCGGCCTCATAGCAGCTGGATCATTGCCGGTGCGAATTTCAAATCAGATTCGCGGATCACGCCTTTTGAATCGCATCCGGTGCAAGGCATTGTTGACGCTACCTATGTCGATGGCGCCGCGATATTCCTGCGCCAATAAACGGGCCGGAACAGCTTTAATCAGGAACGATAAATAAATGTTTGATGATGTCGGGTTGCTTTTCCTTGTCGCGTGTTTTTCCTATGGGCTTGGCAGCATTCCCTTTGGCCTGATTCTGACAAAACTGGCCGGTGCTGGCGATATTCGGCAAATCGGTTCAGGCAATATTGGCGCAACAAATGTGCTGCGAACCGGCAATAAAAAACTAGCTATTGCAACCTTGATTTGTGACGCCAGCAAAGGCGTTGCCGTGGTTTGGCTTGTTGGCCAGTCAGCCACGCCAGCCTTGACAGCCCTTGCCAGCATTCTTGTCGTGGCAGGCCATTGTTTTCCAATTTGGCTGAAGTTCAACGGCGGCAAAGGCGTTGCGACCAGCCTTGCCGTTTTGGCGGCGCTTGATCTACGGCTTGGTGCGGTTTTTGTGTTTGTCTGGCTTTTGACTGCATTTTTATCGCGCTATTCGTCATTATCGGCATTATTGGCAATGGCGGCTTGTGTTGTGGCGGGATTCGGTTTGCTTGAGTCCAACATGATCAAAATTGCCATTTTGGTGCTTGGCGGCATTGTGTGGAGCCGTCACCATACGAATATTGGTCGTCTATTATCAGGCACAGAAACCAAAATCGGCGCAAAAAAATCCTAAAATAACCCGTCCAAAGGGATAATCATTTTCGATTAACTCTTTGTTAAATCGATGCCTTTAAAATTTAGGCATGGATGAACGTGAAAAACTGGCGCGGATTCGGTTGATCCAAACGCGCCATATCGGGCCAATGACATTCAGTCTTTTGATCCAGCGTTATGGAAGCGCAGTTGCCGCGCTTGCGGCCATTCCTGATCTTGCTGCGCGTGGTGGGCGCAAGCTTTCGATTGCAAGCCTTGCCGATGCCAAGGCCGAACTTGCCGCCAATGATACTGCTGGCGCCAAGCTAGTCTGGCGAGACGGCGATTCCTACCCGCTTCGTTTGGCCCAGTTCGATGACGCGCCAGTTACTTTATCGGCGCGTGGCAACCTACATTTGCTGCACCAGCCGATGATCGCGCTTGTTGGAGCACGCAATGCTTCGATCAATGCAATTCGCCATGCCGAGTCTCTGGCGCGCGAGCTTGGCGAGGCAGGCTATGTCATTGTGTCCGGCATGGCTCGCGGTATCGATGCGGCTGCCCATCGCGGCGCCATGGCAACTGGCACGATTGGTGTGATTGCTGGCGGCATTGATATTATCTATCCACCGGAAAATCGCGCTCTGTTTCGCCAGATTGTTGATGAAGGGCTGCTTTTGGCCGAAATGCGCCCAGGTACAGCGCCGACCCCGCGTCATTTTCCGACACGCAACCGGATTATTGCCAGCCTTGCGCTCGGGGTTGTGGTGATTGAGGCAGCATCCAAATCTGGATCACTTATCACCGCGCGTGAAGCGGGCGAACGCGGCAGTGAAGTGATGGCCATTCCCGGATCGCCACTTGATCCAAGATCAAATGGTTGCAACCAGCTCATCCGCGATGGCGCAACACTTGTACAAGATGCATCTGATATCATCGAGGCTGTTGGCCAGCGTCGCACCGTTGAAGTGCCGCCCAAGAAAACAATATGGATCAAAATGCCGCAAACTAAATTGACTGACGCAGAAATTTCAAAATGCCGCGAGATCATCATTTCAGGGCTTGGCGGCGACCCCGTTGATGTTGACGACCTCATTGCGTGGTGTGACAAGCCATCGGCGGTCGTCTGGGCGGCCATTCTTGAATTAGAATTGGCGGGTCAATTAACACGGCATTATGGCAATCGCGTGTCACGCCAATTTGAATTTTAGACGGTCTGATTAAAAAACAGTGGCCATCACCAGCAGCCAACCAATCATGCCAAAAGGCTGAATTGCCCTTAAAACAGGCTAAATTCCAAAAAATCCACGAGAAATTTTGACAAAATCAATTTTTGCCTTTATCGCAAGCCCTTCACAATATAGTAGGGACAAGTGATGAAAGTCGTCGTTGTCGAATCTCCAGCCAAGGCCAAGACCATCAACCGTTACCTCGGTGATGGCTATAAGGTGCTTGCGTCTTACGGTCATGTTTGCGATCTGCCAAGCAAGGACGGATCCGTATTGCCTGACAATGACTTTGAGATGAAGTGGCAGATTTCAAGCGGGTCTGAAAAACATCTAAAAGATATCATTGCCGCGCTTAAGGGCGCTGACAAATTGATCCTTGCGACTGACCCTGACCGCGAAGGCGAGGCCATTAGCTGGCATGTTCTCGAACAATTAAAAAATACCAAGCATCTGAATGGTGTTGATGTTGAACGCGTTGTCTTTAACGAGGTCACCAAAACCGCCATTCTTGCCGCAATGGATAATCCGCGTCAGCTGGATGTTGAATTGATTGATGCCTACCGGGCACGACGCGCGCTTGACTATCTTGTCGGCTTTTCAATTTCACCCGTTTTATGGCGTAAATTGCCCGGATCAAAATCTGCTGGACGCGTGCAATCAGTGGCACTTCGGCTGGTCTGCGAGCGTGAAGCCGAGATCGAAGCCTTTCAATCACAAGAATATTGGAGCGTTGAAGCGGCGCTTGGCCTTGCCACTGGTGACAATTTCACTGCGCGGCTGACCCATTTGGACGGCACCAAGCTTGGCAAGCTCGGCATCACATCCGAAGCCGAAGCCACCCAAGCCGTCACGGCGATTTCAGCTGCTAAGCTTGCCGTTCAATCGGTCGAGACCAAGCGCGTACGCCGCAACCCGCAGCCGCCCTTTACCACATCAACCCTTCAACAAGAGGCCTCGCGCAAGCTCGGCTTTTCAGCAAGCCGCACGATGCAAATCGCGCAAAAGCTATATGAAGGCATCAATATTGGCAGCGAAACCACTGGCCTGATCACCTATATGCGAACCGACGGTGTTCAGCTGGGCGGCGAAGCTATTGCTTCGATCCGCCAGAATATTGACCAACGTTTCGGCAAGCGTTACCTGCCAGATGCGCCGCGCATCTATAAAACCAAGGCCGCAAATGCCCAAGAAGCGCATGAAGCGATCCGCCCAACCGAAATTTCGCGCCATCCTGATGAAATGCGGGCCTTTCTTGATCATGACCAGTCGCGGCTTTATGAGCTGATCTGGAAACGCGCCATCGCCAGCCAGATGCAATCGGCCGAGCTTGACCAGACCGGCATTGATATCGGTGATGCGGCAAACAGCGTTACATTACGCGCCAGCGGTCAGGTGATGGTTTTTGACGGCTTTTTGTCGGTTTACCGTGAAAGCAAAGACGCCGCACAAGACAATGGCAACGGCAATGCCGACAAGGCCAATGGTGATGGCGAAGATAATACCGCCCTTTTGCCAAGCATGGCCAAAGGCGATCACCTCACAACCATTAGCGTCACGCCGGAACAGCATTTCACCCAGCCACCACCGCGCTTTACCGATGCCAGCCTCGTCAAACGAATGGAAGAGCTGGGCATTGGCCGTCCATCCACCTATGCGTCGATCATTCAGGTTTTGCAAAACCGTGATTATGTCATCAAGGATAAAGGCCGGTTCATTCCCGAAGATCGGGGGCGGTTGGTATCAACTTTCCTTGGTAATTTCTTTGATCGCTATGTTGAATATGATTTCACTGCCCAGCTTGAGTCCCAACTTGACGAAGTTTCGGCTGGAAATCTCGATTGGAAAACGCTGCTAGCGCATTTCTGGGGCGATTTCAAAACCGCCATTGACGGCACCAAAGATCTGACAATCACCAATGTTCTTGATGTTCTTGACGAAGAATTGGGGCCGCATTTCTTTCAGGCTGATGAAACCGGCGCGTTAAAACGAAGCTGCCCGAATTGTGACAATGGGCGTCTTGGCCTAAAGCTTGGAAAATTTGGCGCCTTTGTTGGGTGTTCAAACTATCCTGAATGTAAATTTACCCGCCAGCTAACAAGCCAGAATGACAATGCTGCTGGTGAGGCGCCATTGACCGATAAAGAGCTTGGCCCTGATCCGGTTTCCGGCCTTCCCGTCTATTTGCGGAACGGGCCATATGGCCCCTATGTTCAAATTGGTGATCCTGAAGCCAAAAAACCAAAACGTGCATCTTTGCCAAAAGGCACAAGCGCGTCTGCTCTGGATTTAGAAGCTGCACTTGGCTTGCTGGCGCTGCCACGCGATATTGAACCGCACCCAGAAACTGGCGATATGATCCAGGCTGGTCTTGGCCGGTTTGGCCCCTATTTGAAATATCAGGGTAAATTTACCAGCCTACCACCTGACGATGATGTTCTTGAGATCGGCATTAACCGTGCTGTTGACCTTCTGGCTGAGGCTGCCAAAAAGGCAGGTCGCTTGCTTGGCGCGCATCCATCCGGCGGTGAAGTTCATGTCAAAAAGGGCCGGTTTGGCCCCTATGTCGAACATAACAAGCTTCGTGCCACTTTGGGTAAAGCCCATGATATCGCTGATATCAGCCTTGAAACAGCGCTAGAATTGCTGGCAGCTAAGGCAGCTAAAGGCCCGACAACACCAAAGAAAGCCGCGCCAAAGAAGAAAGCTGCTGCGAAAAAAACGGCAACGAAAAAAACCGCCGCCAAAAAAGCGGCCACAAAAAAGACAGCGACCAAAAAAGCAGCAACGAAAAAAGCCGCTACAAAGCAGAAAGCGGTCTAAATGGCGCATGAACCGGGTGAGTCCCGCCCAGATAATGCGCCGGAAAAAGTGGCTTTGCCCGATGAGGCAACGGTTCTTGACTATATCAACAGCTGTGCTGTCCCGCCCAGCCTTCGCGATATCACCCGTGCCTTTAAGATTGGGCAGGATCAACGCGCCTCAATGCGCCGTATGCTCCGCGATATGGCCGAACGCGGGATTCTAGCCGGAGATCGCCGCGGCATTGCCGCCCCCGACACTTTGCCTGAAGTCGCCGTGCTTGAACTCACCGCGTTTGATGACAATGGCGATGGCATGGCGCGTCAGGCCGGAAATGATGATCAAAACCAGCCCGAAATCCGCGTTATTTTAAGCCGCCGTGCAGGGCGTGCGCCCGCTGTTGGCCAACAGGTGCTTGCCCGCCTTGCCCGTGTCGGCCCCGCCTTGTATGAGGCACGCATCATCCGCGTTCTTGACCGCCAGCAAAAACGCCTTTTTGGCGTTGTTGTTCCAGCCGGAAAAGGGTTTCGCCTGCAACCTGCCGATCGCGGCAAACGTGACAGTCTTGTTTTAACAGCAAATGATAAAATCACCCTTCATCCTGGTGATTTGGTCGAGGCTGAGTTGCTGCCCTCGCGTGGCTATATTGGCAAAAATGCGCGGGTCATCACCAATCTTGGTAATGCGGGATCACCTGGTGCTTTTAGCGCGCTTGCCCTTGCCGAATTTAACATCAGGCACCAATTCCCCGATGCAGCAATTAGCGAATCACAGGGATTAAAGATCCCGCCCGTTAAAGGCCGGCGTGACCTTCGCGATCATCCGCTGGTGACAATTGACGGCGCCGATGCCCGTGATTTTGACGATGCGGTTTTTGCCGAGCCAGCAGAAAATGGTGGTTGGCGTCTTCTTGTCGCCATCGCCGATGTATCGCATTACGTCCGCCCCGACAGCGCACTTGATAGCGAAGCACGCAAACGCGGTAATTCGGTCTATCTTCCCGATCGTGTTGTGCCAATGCTTCCCGAAGCGATTTCGAATGATCTATGCTCGCTGCGGCCGCATGAAGACCGTGCGGCAATGGTGGCGGAAATTCACATCGATAAAGATGGCAAACGCCAATCACATCACATTGAACGCGCCTTGATCCGGTCACATGCCAGATTAACCTATGATCAGGTTCAGGCTGTTTTTGATGGGGTGATGGATGAGGCTGATTGCGATGTGCCACACGGATGCCTTCACGCATTGTTTGGTGCATGGCGGGCGCTTGATCAAGACCGGCAAGAACGCGAACCCTTGGCGCTTAATCTCAAAGAACGCCGTGTTGTGATGGATGAAACCGGCAAAGCCATTGCCATTTCCCAACGATCGCAAACCGAATCACAACGCTTGATCGAAGATTTCATGATTGCAGCCAATGTCGCTGCGGCTGATAGTCTGATTGCCAATCGCCAACCATGCGTCTTTCGCATTCATGACACGCCCGACCCTAAAAAAGCGGCAACCCTTACCAAACTTGCCGAATCTGTTGGCGGCAATTTCACCACAGGACAGGTACTTCGCCCCTATCATTTCAACAAAATTCTGGCCCTTGCCGAAAATACCCCTGATGCATTAACCGTGAATGAGGCGGTATTGCGAAGTCAGGCAAAGGCTGTATACAGCATTGATAATATAGGGCATTTCGGATTATCACTTCGCAATTATGCACATTTCACCTCGCCGATCAGGCGTTATGCTGATCTGCTTGTCCATCGTGCGCTTGTTGATGCCGCCGCAGGCCGGAAATCTGGCCCGAAAGACGGCTTAAACGGCATGCCGCTTGATCAGATTGCTGAAATCTGTACGCATATTTCCGAAACCGAAGCCAATGCAGCCGCGGCTGAACGCCGAACCATTGACCGCTTTGCCGCTGCCTTGTTTGAAACGCGGCTAGGCGTGGTGGTCGACGGCGTAATTGTCGCCATTACCGGTTTTGGTGCTTTTATCCGGCTTGAAGATGGCGCCGCTGACGGGTTATTGCCGCTTAACGGCCTTCCTGACGATTATTACGACTATGATGAAGCCTCGCAATCGCTTGAAGGGCGGCATAATGGCTGGCGTTTCGTCATGGGACTATCTTTGCGGGTCAAAGTGACCGAGGTTACACCAGTATCGGGCGGCATTCTTTTGGAATGGGTTGAAGGCGGTCTACAAAGCGAAAAATCTGGCCGCAAATCGGCAAAATACGCAAAAAATCATGGCGCCAACGCATCTGGTCGCAGTGCCAGATCAAAGGCGGCCAATGGCCGCAATGCATCAGGACATGGCAAAGGGCCGAAACGAAAAAGACGATGATCTACGCTTGACATTTGTTGCGATTTACCGCAGTTTGCGCGCAGTTTTACAAGACGGGTCTAACCGAAGACCCCTAATTTAGGAGTATGTGTCATGGCGAAGCCAGCGACCCTGCAAATCAAACTCGTAAGCACAGCTGACACGGGTTACTTTTATGTGACCAAAAAGAACCCGCGCACCAAGCCCGAAAAGCTCGAGCTGAAAAAGTATGACCCGCGCGCGCGCAAGCATGTCATCTTTCGCGAATCAAAAATCAAATAACCTGACAATCGGGCCAAAAGGCTGGATATGTATTTAGGGCTATCGATTGAAAATAGCGTTGTAAACGCCGCCATCCTGAACGATGGCGGTGATTTTGTTTGGCAAGACAATCATAGCCTTGACCATGACAAGATTTCCAATTTGCTGGAAATTTGCGGCGCCTTAGTCGCAAGCGCGGCCAAAGCGCACCCCACTCTGTCACAATCCATCGCGGTTAGCGCGCAAGGCGGCTTTATCGGCCAGCCAAGCCCGCCTGATGGCCTAAAATGTTTTGCTGGCACCGATTTAAAGGCAAATCTGCAAGCCAGCCTAGGGCGCGCTGTCGCCCTAGCAAGCCCCGGACAAGCCCTCGCCCTCTATGAAAGCCGTTTTGGCGCAGCAAAAGATAGTGCGGTTGCTTGCGCGCTTTATCTCGATAATCATGTTTTTGGCGGCGTGACCTTTGGTCAAAAATTATGGCGCGGCGCCAACCGTATTGTCGGTGCATGGGGCCATACCCCTCTTGCATGGCCGGTGCCGCACGAACTTGATGGGCGCGATTGCTGGTGCGGGCGCACCGGATGCCTTGATTGTTTTTTGTCGCTTGGTGGGCTGGAAACCGAATATCACAATATCACCCAGACACGCCTTGATATCGAGGCGATCGCGGCTGCGGCCGACGCCAGCGATTTGGTCGCATCAAGCGTTCTTCAGGTATTAGACGACCGAATTGGCCGAACCACGGCGATGATCATTAATATGTTTGATCCTGATGTGATTATTCTTGGTGGACGCCTTGCCAGTCTTGACCGACTTTACCAGAACGTGCCGCGCAAATGGCCTGGCTATCTTCTTGTTGAACGCAATGAAACGAAATTGCAGAGAGCCAATCAAGATGCATTTACGCTGGCAAAAGGCGCAGCCTGCCTTGCCGCCGATCCAGCTATTTAGCCTTCATCCCGTCGATCGCCATCACAACTATGGACAGGTTGGCGTTTCGACACTTTCCAGCTTTAGCAATTTGGCAATGATGGTGAAATCACCATAATCAATGACATAACGACGAATGACGCCATTTGGTTGCATCGAATAATGGATTTCATATTCAGGTGCGGCCGCTGTTGCTGCGGGTTTGAAATAGGCAATTTGCACGGGCCAATAGCCGTCTTGGCCAAATTCACCCATCGGAATGGCCGCCTCCTCACCGCGCCACCCACCAATAACCGTATTGGTCGATAACAGCGCATCATCAGGCTTGGCACCGGTAAATACCGACGCGGCAAGTATTGTTTTGCCATTTTCGGCGCTATCAATAATCGCATTCAAATGCCGCATCGGAAAATAGGTATCGGCTGGCAAGGCCACCGCCACCTCATCAGCCATTGAAAAATAGGCATCCCCGCCGCCAGTTTTTATCTCGGCATAGCCGCCAAAATCTTTTGCCGGCTCAAAGCTGCTATTTTCGCTGATGTCGAAACTATACATATCGCCTTTGTCGGATTCCCACGATTCAAAGCGCGACAAAATCCGGTCACGACTGCCTTCTTTTCCACCAAATTCAATAAGATATTCTTCATTAGAACGCCATCCATCACAATCACGATCAAGCGTAAATGCCGATCGGCCACTCACGGCCTGCACATTGGAATTCTGGTCAGCGACGCCAAGCTGCATTTCATAAAATGCACGATGCGGCGTCACCGTTGCGGCAGTGGCCTGATTGGCGAGGCCAATTGCCCCAACCAGCATGTATAGGGCTGTTGTGGCATTTTTGATCTTTTCAGATGGGTTTTGAATATTTGTCATGATCTAGATTTAAGAGCGGTATTAGACGAAATCAATAGGTTTGCCTTTCAGAACCGCGCTTTTTACCGTATATCATCGGGGACGAAGCGAGGTAATTAATGAAACGACATGCCAGCCAAGCGAGCAGCGATGACGCAAATGTGCCAAAGGCGGCACCCCCTATCGCCACAAATGACGATCTAGAAGCCATCTTAACGCAATATCAAAATGCCGAATTTTTGGCGGTTGATACCGAATTTCTACGCGAGCGCACCTATTATCCCCAATTATGCCTGATCCAGATCAGCGATGGCGTTGATGCTGTTGCGATTGATCCACTTGCCCCCAATCTTGACCTGAACCCGCTTTGGGCTTTGATGCGCAATCAAAACATCACCAAAGTGTTTCACGCTGGCAACCAAGATATGGAAATCTTTTTGCATCTGATGGGCAGCCTGCCTGAGCCAATCTATGACACGCAAATTGCGGCGATGGTTTGCGGGCTTGGCGATCAGGTTGGCTATGACAAGCTGGTCAAGGCCATGCTTGATCATGATATTGATAAAACCTCACGCTTTACCGATTGGTCAAAACGCCCATTAAGCAACCGCCAGATTGTCTATGCGCTTGATGATGTCATCTATCTTGCAAAATTATATCCCTTGATGCGTGCCAAGCTGGAAGCCGAAAACCGCAGCCATTGGCTTGATGAGGAATATGCCAAATCAAATGATCCGGCGACTTATGTCACCGCGCCCGACGCCGCATGGCAAAAGCTAAAGGTGCGGAATATGCGTCCGGCCCCATTATTGCGGCTGATGCATCTGGCAGCATGGCGTGAAAGAGAAGCACAAAGCCGCGATTTACCAAGAAACAGGGTGATCCGTGACGAAACCTTGATTGACCTTGCTGGATCAAACCCCAAAGACCGGAACGATTTTGCCAATATCCGCAATTTCCCGGGCGGCAAAGACGGCAAGCTGGTGACCCCAATTAGCAAGGTTTTGGATATGGTTGCCGCCATGCCATCATCATCGCTTCCCGAAGCGGAAAAACGCAGCCCGGCGAAACGTCCACCTGCCGCCGTGATGGAACTTCTTCGGGTATTGCTGAAGCATGTGACCGACAAGCATGACATTGCGCCACGATTGATTGCCTCTGCGGATGAATTGGAATTGCTGGCAAGCGATGATGAAGCGCCTATTCGCGCGCTAAATGGATGGCGCCGTGAAATTTTCGGTGATCTGGCATTGCGCCTGAAACAAGGGGAAATTGCCCTTGCTGTCAAAAAGGGTCGCATCATTCTGATTGAAAATAACGGCTAGACCGATACGGCCATAAGCCCTAGCTATGGCAATTCATCAAACATGGCCCGCGCCAGCGATACTGACAATGGTTTACGTTCGGCCATTGATCGACGATCAAGCGCGCTGGCAATTTTTTGAACCGCGCTGAATGACCGTTCCATGCGACCCACCAGATAAGCCAGTAATGGCGGCGGCGCCAGCATTTGCCGATCGGCAAAATATTTATCCAAAAGCGCATAAAGCAAATCATCATCGGGCAGATCAATGCGCGCCATATTCACCGCCCGCATGCGTGACCGCAAATCGGGCAATTGCCAATCCATTTGTCCAACTGGCTTTTGTGACAGCAATAGCAACCCGCCCTGATCGGCCGAACAGCGATTGAAGAAATGAAACAATGCTTCTTCATTCCATTTGCCTTCGGCACCGATATTGTCAAATACATAAAAGGCGGATTCAGGCGGCATTTGCCCCGCCTCTAAAGTGACAAATTGATGGCTATTACCGATAAGCGACTGCCAGATTGCTGCAAGATGCGATTTCCCCGCGCCTGATGGCCCAACAAGGTTTAGCGCCCGACAACTGCCCCGCCAATCAGGCCATTGATCAATGGATGCCACGGCCAAGGCATTGCAATCACTGACAATAAAATCAGCACGCCCCGCCAATTGGCGAAATGGCAATTCAAGCGGTAATTGTTTCATATCAATCGGCCCATCGCCCTAGCTGTTTTTCGGCTTGGCTTTGATCAGCAAACGGCCATTATCATCGACAAGCTCTAGCTGATGGGCGGCAAGCGCATTGACCAACGCTTCGCGCGACCCAACAAGCCGTAAAACAACCTGTCCGCCCGTTGTATCAAGCGACAAGATGTCATAGTTTTGAATCACCGCCACAGCATTTAGGGCCGTCAGGCGCTTTGCCCATTCCTTGATTGAAGAAACCGGCATAAAAACCGTTATATTATCGGCTGCAGCATCATCTATCAGATTTGCTATATGCCAGCTTGAATCCATCTTGGCGATAATTTTCTGGCGCATCGCGTCAAGACCATCCTGATCTTGATTGGTCAATACCATCTGATCGTCATATAAAATATCGGTTAGCAATTGGCCGTTTTTATCAAAAAGCCGCACGGTGATCGTGATTACCGGTTTTGACCCATCATAATCGAGGGCGGCCATCACCACCATTACCTGTTCGGCTTTGACAAGGCTGGCAGCCGCGGCCAGTTTGGCCGGATTGGCATCGGCCAGATCTTCGCCGCGAAACTGGCGCTCATTGATCAAATTTCGATCAAGCTGGCGCAATGATAACAGGCCCTTGTAAGACGCCACCGCATCCCACCAGCCCGCAAGCCATTTGTTGTCACGATACCATGCCCGCGCGCCATCGGGGCCTTTCCAAACAGGCACAACCAAAATGGGCGGGCTTTGCAATTCCGACCATTGCAATCCGGCAGCAATCATCGCTTGGCGAAGCCGCGCCGCATCAAAACAGAAATCAAGCGTCGCGATATAGCGTTTTTCCAGATTATTTTCTTTAACAATATGGGTGAAATCGGAAAAATCATCAAGATCATGCGACGCCATGAATTGCGCCCGACCATCGGATGTTGCCAGCAATCGGTCTAGAACGGTTGCAAAAGCGCGTTCTGCGGCATTGCGAATCCCCATATCCCGCGCTTTTGAAGCGGTTTCGGCGCGTTGGTCAATCTGCACGCCAGCAACACCAAATACCGGCTCGTTGCAGCGATTATTGGCCGCCAGAACCGGTTCGCTGACGGCAAGGCCAAACGTCAAAATCACCAGCAATCTAGACTGACGGCGAAATAGTGTGATTAACTGAAAGATAAATGCTGCGCGCATGTCGTCCAATGCCTATTATGCGGGTTGATTCTTTGCCAATTTTAAAACTACCGAACGTAATTCCTTAAATCTTATATCATTCCTAATCATCGAGGCCAGCATGTCTAGCGGACAAAAACAACCTAAATCCCTGAAATATAGCGACGCTGGTGTAGATATTGATGAAGGCGATGCGCTGATTGGTGATATCGCCCCACATGCCAAGCGCACAAAACGCGCTGGTGCCAGCACCGACCTTGGCGGGTTTGGCGGTTTATTCGACACCAAAGCAGCCGGTTTCCATGATCCAATTTTGGTCGCTGCTACCGATGGCGTTGGCACCAAATTAGAACTTGCCAAAACCACCGGATTGCATCGCGGCGTTGGTATTGACCTTGTTGCCATGTGTGCGAATGATATTTTGGCACAAGGGGCAATGCCACTGTTTTTCCTTGATTATTTTGCAACAGGAAAATTAGAACGCGACATGGCTGTTGAAGTTATCGCCGGTATTGCCGATGGCTGTGTCGAGGCTGACTGCGCCCTGATTGGCGGTGAAACGGCAGAAATGCCAGGCATGTATCCAACTGGCACCTATGACCTTGCCGGTTTTTGCATTGGCGCTGCTGAACGCGGCACATTATTGTCACCAGGCCAGCCCAAATCGGGGGATGTGGCGATTGGCCTTCGGTCATCAGGCGTTCATTCCAACGGCTTCTCACTGGTTCGCAAAATTATTGATATATCGGGTGCCGCGCTTGATGCGCCTGCGCCCTTTGCCCCTGATCAAGGCAGCCTTGGCGCACAATTGATGGCACCAACACGCATTTATCAAAAGGCAGCGGCAGCCGCGCTTGCAACTGGTGGTGTGAATGGCATTGTTCATGTGACTGGTGGCGGTCTCATCGAAAATCCGCCACGCGTTTATGATGACACGCTGGCATTCGCATTCGATTGTGCGGCCGCGCCTTTACCACCCGTATTTGGCTGGCTTCGCGACCAAGGCCGGATGGAACTTTTTGAACTGGCGCGTACATTCAATTGTGGCATCGGCCTGATTATCTATGTTGCGGCTGATAAGGCTGATGCCGTACTTCAGGCATTGAAAAATGGCCCTGAGCCTGAAGCCCTGATCATCGGCAAGCTTGTCAGCCGTGATGAGGGTGATGCTGTTATTCTGGAAAATAGCGGCCACTGGCTTGGGCAGGCATGATTCGGCTTGCTGTTCTCATTTCAGGGCGTGGCAGCAATATGCTGAGCCTTGCTGATGCCATTGAAAAATACCGAATTGACGCCAAGATTGTCCTTGTGATCAGCAATAAAGATTGTGACGGCATTGCTCTTGCTGCGGCGCGGGGGCTTGCAACCAAAGTGGTGAAACGCAGCGATTTTGACAATCGTCCTGCCCATGATGCAGCCATCGCATCCAGCATCGAAAATTGCCGCGCCGATTATGTGTTTCTGGCAGGTTATATGGCCATTTTAGGGGCTGTATTTGTTGATCAATTTGCCGGAAGGCTGATTAATATCCACCCGTCATTATTGCCCGCGTTCAAAGGGTTAGATACGCATCAACGTGCCATTGATGCTGGCGCGAAAACTCATGGCGTATCAATCCATCTGGTCAATGCCAAGCTTGATGACGGGCCACTGATTTTACAAGCGTCCCTGGCTGTCGATGAAACCGACACTGCCAAGGGGCTTGCTGGCCGCGTTCTTCAGCTTGAGCATCAAATCTATCCTTTTGTTTTGTTCAGCTTGGCCGCGCGGACTGTGACGCTTTTACCCGATGGCGTTGTCTGGCATGCAAAAACACTGGCTGCAGCCCCAGCGGCAATGCAAACTGTTTTGGCGCCTTGTGTGATTTGGCCTGACGTTTCATAGCATCAGTAAAATCGTCAAATTGTCCGGTTGATTTGCCGCGCTTATTCGGTCATAAATCTAGGATGATTTATACGACGGTATGGGGCGTTGCAGGTCAACCATCCCATAAATATACCGTTTTGGGGAAAAGGCATTTATCATGGACACAAAATCACTCGACAAGCAGGACAAGGCACATCTGCAAATCTACCAAAATTTCATGCTTGCTGCGAAAATCGGCATCATTGCGATTGTGGCAACGCTGGTGATCATGGCGGCAACGCTGGTCTAGCTTTGAAAAGGCCGTATTGGCATTTTTCGAGATCAATAAAAAAGGCGGGGCAAACCCCGCCTTTTCTTATGGTCATCAATGATGGTTTATGATGTGATTTCGCATCCGGCAAAGAAATAGGCAATTTCGATGGCCGCATTTTCTGGGCTGTCTGAACCGTGAACCGAATTGGCCTCGATTGATTCGGCAAAATCCTTACGGATCGTGCCATCAGCCGCATCAGCAGGGTTTGTTGCGCCCATGACTTCACGATTGGCAAGAACCGCATTTTCGCCTTCAAGCACCTGAACAACAACCGGGCCAGATGTCATAAAGGCAACAAGGTCGTTGTAAAATGGGCGTTCGGCGTGAACAGCATAAAAAGCTTCGGCTTCGCCTTGGGTTAATTGCTTGCGCTTTTGCGCAACGATGCGGAGACCAGCCGCTTCAAGACGGGCATTAATCTGGCCGGTCAAGTTACGGCGGGTCGCATCAGGTTTAATGATTGAGAAGGTTCTTTCGAGAGCCATTATGCATCCTTTGGTTTTCAGGGCATGGCCCATCGCCACGCCGAATTTAAAAGCTGGAATCTATGCCGCCTTAATACGGCAAGCACCGGCTATGGCACAAGCCAAAAATCAGTTGAGTCGCAGAAAGACCGCCAGCCATAGACAAACTGATCCCGCTTTAGGCCATCTTGTCCCATCCACCTTGCGGATTTTGGGAAAAATAGCCCAATTTATTATTGGCAAGGCCTTGCCATTCTTTCCATTGATCGCGCGCCTGCTGCAATTGCGCATCCGAGCGCCCGTCAAACAGATAAAAACTGCGAGCAATTCCATCCCATGTTGCTGGCACACTGCCATGAAGCAAAAACAGAAATTCCGCCCTTATCGGATTGGCAGCCATATCACTGGAAATCCAAACATTACAATGCTCAACGCCATCCGCATTATCCAGACCATGCGCAAACCATGAATCGGCATCATGGCTCCAAAGCGCATCATCAATGGCGCTTGCCGCTGGCATTGGACATAGGATTAAGGCTTTCTTTTTTGCTGCAAGCGTCTTTTTCAACAGCATCAAAAGCACCGGCTCTAGTCCGGCTTGACCTATTTGATAGAAATCAATCTGCTGCATAAGCTTCTTTTTTAACCATCAGCCTCATCGGCTTGTTCCAAAATTGTGGCACCCTGCCAATCGTCAATTAATCGGTTTAACAACCGCACCCCGTATCCGGTGCCACCTTTTGGGACAATGGCAGTTGCTGAGTCCGACCATGCCTTGCCAGCGATATCAAGATGCGCCCATGGGGTTTTCTCGACAAATCTTGCCAGGAAACAGGCTGCCGTAATCGCACCGCCATAAGGCCCACCGATATTTTTCATATCGGCAATATGCGATTTCAACATGCGATCATAGGCCGGCCCCATCGGCATCTGCCACAGGCCTTCGGTGGTGGCTTGGCCTGCGGCGACCAATTGTCGGGCCAGATCATCACTATTGGCAAACAGCCCGCCATATTCCTTGCCAAGCGACGCAATGATTGCACCAGTTAACGTCGCCAGATTGACCATCGCCTCGGGTTTAAAGCGGGTTTCGGTGTAATGCAGCGCATCGGCCAAAACCAACCGGCCTTCGGCGTCTGTATTAATCACCTCAATCGTCTTGCCCGACATTGCGGTCACGACATCACCTGGACGCTGGGCGTTGCCATCAGGCATATTTTCAACGAGACCAATGACGCCAACAACATTTTTCGTCAGTTTCCGGCCAGCAATGGCACACATCGCTCCGGTTACCGCAGCTGCCCCGCCCATATCCCATTTCATATCTTCCATGCCCTTGGCAGGCTTTAGCGAAATGCCGCCTGTATCAAAGGTTACACCCTTTCCGACAAGGGCAAAGGGCGCTTCATCACCGCCCCCTTTCCAATTCATCACCACCATGAAGGAATCGCGTCGACTACCCTGCCCGACTCCCAAAAGGGCGCCCATTCCCAGCTTTTCCATCGCAGCTTCATCAAGAATTTCGACCTCAAGCCCAAGCGCACTGAGCGCCGAACAGCGTGACGCAAATTCAGCTGGATACAGCTTGTTGGCTGGCTCAAAAACCAGATCACGCGCCAAAAACACACCATTGGCAAGCGCCTGTCGGTCTTTGAACAATATACTGTCAGCATTCAACGCATCACCCCCAACAGCAAGCTGGACGCTGATGTCATCTTTGCCTTTATCGGTGAAATAACTGTCGAAATGATAGGACGCCAAATTTGCCCCAAAACAAATATCGGCCAAAACGACATCATCTAATTTGTGATCAGGAAGCCAGCCCCGCTTTGACGCTGTTCCATTCAACGCCGAAAACAGCTTTCCGCCTAAATTTTCTGCCTCTGTACCCGCCGCCAGCTTGTCACCAGTTCCGATCAGCAAATAGCTGTTTTTCTCAGCATAGATTACCAAGCTTTTGCCAGATTTACCGGTAAATTGTGCTGTTGCCATCGCCGCAATCAGATAGGCGGCAACATCCTTTTCAAGATGCGGGATGATTTCCCCATTTTTGCCAATCAAACAAATCGTGGTAAAATCGCCCTTTGGCGCGGTTTTTGCGAAGCTTAACTGTAATTTAACGGGCATTGTTTTGTCGTCTCCGAACTATGGGGTTTTCTAGTTAAAACAGGCACCGGCCGTAACTGTCAATCCAACCGGTTTGGTCATGCTATAGGTTTTGCCATTATATGGCCAATTGTGCTATTGAAACCATTGGCAATGGATGGGGTCTTGTATGCAGTTTAATCTGTATATTTTCAATCAGCTTTTACGAACCACGCTGGCACTGACATCAGTGCTTGTGGGGATCATTTGGCTGTTTCAAACAATCCGCATTCTTGAATTGGTGGTTAACCGCGGCGCAGCGGTTGGTGATTTTCTGTTAATGTCGGTTGCATCAATGCCACTATGGCTGATGATCGCCATCCCGATTTCCGGATTTATTGCGGTAAATTGGGTGTTTAGCCGCATTCTTGCCGATCGTGAATTATTGGTAATGCAGTCAATTGGCCTTAGCCCCCTGCAGCTTGCCAAGGCACCAATCGCGCTTGGTATTTTACTGACGACCTTTCTGGCGGTAAATACGGTCTATATTTTGCCAACATCTTTTGGCATTTATAAAAATCTACAATTCAAATTGCGGAACAGCATTCCAACAATTTTGTTGCGCGATGGCGTGTTTATCGAGGTTGTTGATGACATGACCATGTTCATTGGGTCGCGTGACGATAATGATATCATGCGTGATCTATTCATCCATGATGCCCGCATCGGTGATCGAATCATCACAATGACAGCGCAATCAGGCGAATTTATCGAACGTGATGGCAGCCCGACGCTTGTTTTGCAGAAAGGCGAGCGATCCGAGCGCAATGCCGAAGGCCAAAGCGGCGCTGTCTTGCTGTTTGACACGCATTCAGTGACGATCACCCGCAGCACCAGCCAACAAACCGAACGCGCGACAATCGATATCAATGAGGACAGCATCAGCAATTTGCTATCGCCGGATGCCGCCCATTCCCCACAATATTATCTTCAGCGGCATGCCGAAGGCCATTATCGCATTGCGTCGCCCTGGCTAGGACTCGGCTTAGCCCTATTGTCAGCCGCCATTATTTTACGCGGTCAGATCAGACGCGATTTATGGACAAGGCGAGCAAGCCTGAATATTGGCGCTTGTGTTCTCGTCATTGTCGCCGTGGTTGTATCGCGTGGGTCGGTAACAAATAACGCCAGTTTTTGGCCCTTTATCCATCTTAGCGTTTTTGCGCCAATCATCATCGCATTTTGGCTTCTTCGCCAACCGCGTGAGATGACCGATGCAACATTGCAAAAAAAGGCGCTGACATGAGCCAATTTGCGCCATTTGGAACCCTGTTTCGCTATTTCGCGTTGCGTTTTGTTGGCTGGGTCACGCTATGTCTTCTTGGTCTCGCATCGATTATCAGCCTGATTCAGACTGTCGAGCTTGTCCGCCGTGTGAGCGTTTTGACATCTGCCCCGCCCGATATCAATTTTCTCAAAATGGCCCTGTTAAACCTGCCAGCGGTCATTGAACTGATCTTGCCCTTTGCCATGTTGGCAGGGGCGATGCTGTGTTTTTCATCATGGAACCGAAGCAATGAATTTGTTGCCGTCCGTGGTTTTGGTCAATCAGTCTGGGCTGCTTTAGGGCCAGCGCTATTTTCAGCATTTGTCATCGGCATGCTTCTTGTGACCGTTATCAACCCAATCGGGGCAGTCACATCGAAACGCCATGAGTCACAAATGGCTGAAATTTTTGGCGAGTCGGATGATAATTTTTCAATCTCAACCAGTGGGATATGGCTTCGCGACACATTGGAAACCGGAAAATTGATCATCCGCGGCGATGCGTTGAATGCCGAAACAGCAAGTATTATTAATCCGGTCATCTATCTCTATCACGACAATATCCACTTGAAAGCGCTCTATAAAGCCAGCAGCATGCAATTGACCGATAAGGGCTGGATGCTGGATCGCGCCTCACGATGGCAGAAAGATGGGCAGAAAACCGATCTTGGCAATTTGCTGTTGCCAACCGGGCTTGATGCGCTTGATCTGCGACAATCCGGCCTTCGCCCCCAATCAATTTCGGTCTATCTGTTACCCGGCTTTATCGACGCGCTTGAACGGGCGGGAATTCCGGCGACCGATTATCGGTTTCATCTTTATAAAACATTGTCAGTGCCTCTATTGATGATTGGCATTGCCATGCTTGCAGCGCGCGTAACCTTGACCAATATTTCGCGGGGACGGCGAAGCCGGCTGTTTTTGCGCGGCGCTTTTCTAGCCATTGTGATTTTCATCTTTAGCTATTTCATGCAGATTTTAGGATCATCCCTGCAGGTGCCAATGTCGGTTGCAGCTTGGACACCGGCAATTGCCATCTCCTTGGTTGGTGCCATTATTCTTGCCCGAACCGATGAAAGCTGATTTATAGTGCTAAATATTGATGCGGCCCAGCGGGCTACCCGCAACCCCATCTATAACGTCTTGGACAAATTTGAAACCATGATTGCGATGCTGAAAAAAACAAGCCTGATGTCTGCCTTTTGCTTGCTATTCATGCTGGGTACCAGCATGTCGCAGGCCAATGCCGCGCTGGAAATCGTTGCCAAGGTGAATGGTAAGGCCATTACCAATTATCAAGTTGACCAGCGCGCCGCCTTTTTGCGCATGGTCACGAATTTGGAAGATACCAAAGAAAACCGCGCCCAGATCAAGCAAGACGCAACACAGATGCTGATCGACGAGATCTTGAAACTGGATGCTGCCGCTGCGATCGACCCGACCATTGCCCAACGAAGCCGTGAAACCGCCCGCAAACTGGTTGATGAGAATTTTGCGGCCAATGGCAAGAACGGGTCACAAAGTCTTCGTGAACAAGGCATTGATAGCAGCAATATCCAACAAAAATTCGTTACCGATATTGTGTGGGGCGAGGTCATACGTTTCAAATTTCAAACGAAATTTGCTGAATTGGACAATATTGTGAATAAGGTGCTTAGCCGCATCGAAGCCAACGCAAAACAGCCACAAGTCAAGCTAAGCGAAATCGTTCTTCTTCCCGAACCAAATCGCCCGCTTAACCGTACCCTTATTCTGGCCAATGAAATTATCAAAGCGGTTAATAACGGCGCTAACTTCAATGCCATTGCCAAACAATATTCAGCGTCAGGAACCGCCGCAAATGGCGGTCAACTTGGCTGGGTTATGCTTGATCAGTTGCCTGTTGATATTCAGGGTCAGGTAAAAATGACCAAGATCGGCGCGGTCAGCGCACCGCTTCAACGTGACGGGCTGATTATTTTGATCCGCAATGAAGGCCGCCGTCAGGACGGCGTTGCCGACCCAAGTCAGGATATTGTGACCATTGCACGGGCGGTCTATCCGCTTGCCAAGGACGCCAGTAATGCCGACAAGCTAGAAGCCGCAGCAAAGCTTGAACGTGACATAGCATCGATCAATAGCTGTGACGGTCTTGTTGCGCTGAACCAAAGCTATAATTCAGGCATTGCAGGCTTAATCGAGAATATCAGTCTTGGCTCTTTCAACCGCCCCTTACAGACATTGGTCAATGATCTAAAAATCGCCGTACCAAGCAAGCCTTTGTCATTTAAAGAGGGCATCAGTGTTTTCATGCTGTGCGACCGCACATCACCAAAAATCACATTGCCGTCGCGTGATGAGGTGTTGCGGGTTGAATTTGATAAGATTTTTGGGTCGCTTGCCGAACGCTATCTGCTGCGGCTGCGCCGTTCAGCGGTTATTGAAAATAATTTATAATCCGATGAAAAACCGCCCCTTGCTCATCACCCCCGGCGAACCTGCAGGTATCGGTGCTGAAATTGCTTTAAAAGCATGGCAAAGCGGGATCACCGATATTTGCCTGATTGACCAGCCAGCGCATATCGCGCAAATGGCAGCATCACTCGGCATCACGGCAAAACTTCGAGAAATTAGCGATCCGGCATCATTTGATAGCAGCAGCCAAGATCTGCATGTTATTCCTATTTCATGGAAAGCAGCGCCAGTTGCAGGCACGCCTGATCCGGCCAATGCGCCGCAGGTAATCGACGCCATCCGGCAAGCCGCCATCTGGAGCCAATCAGGAATCGCCGCAGGAATCGTGACCAACCCCATACAGAAATCATGCCTTTATGATGCTGGCTTTACCTATCCCGGTCATACTGAATTTCTTGCCAGCCTGTCAAAACCTGTTGCTGGTGCGCCGCTTATGATGCTTGCTTGTGATGAATTGCGGGTTGTGCCGGCAACGATCCATATTGCCTTAAACAAGGTTCCAGCCGCCATTTCAACCGCGCTGATCATCGAAAAATGCCAGCTTCTTCATGCCTGTCTAAAGGCCAATTTCGGCATTAATAATCCGCGTATTGCCGTTTGTGGGCTCAACCCACATGCTGGTGAAAACGGCAATATGGGTGATGAAGATCAGCAAATTATCCTACCCGCGATTACCAAGCTTCAGGCCGAGGGAGTGATCGCGACAGGGCCGCATCCAGCCGACACTTTATTTCACACCGAGGCGCGCAAAACCTATGATGCGGTTTTGGGCATGTATCATGATCAAGTACTTATTCCACTGAAAACAATTGATTTTTTTGGTGGCGTCAATGTGACACTTGGTCTTGATTTCATACGAACATCGCCTGATCATGGCACCGGCCTTGATATTGCCGGCCGCGGCATTGCCCGTGCTGACAGCCTGATCGCAGCACTCAGAATGGCCCGCAATTTTGCGGATAACAGCCAAAACCAAAAGGCGAATTGATGCCCGATTGCACCCGCCACAACAAGACCCGGGTAAATGGGTCAATGAATGGTATAAATGACTGATAAGCAACAAATGATCGAGCGGATCGAGGCTTTGCAGCCATTACGCCAGCTTGTTGACTCGATGGATATGCGGGCGCGAAAATCACTTGGGCAGAATTTTCTGTTTGACCTGAATCTCACCCGCAGGATTGCCCGTTCGGCTGGCGCTTTATCGGGAACGACGATTGAAATTGGCCCGGGCCCCGGCGGATTAACCCGCGCCCTTCTTCTTGAAGGTGCCGATCATGTGATCGCCATTGAAAAAGACCGTCGCGCCGCTGATGTTCTTGCCGGGTTGACCAGTGCCGCCGGTTCACGCCTTAGCCTGATCGAAGCTGATGCCATGACCAGTGCGATCTGGGAAATGGGGGATGCACCACGACGAATCATTGCCAATTTGCCGTATAATATCGCCACAACATTGCTTATAAGCTGGCTTGGCCATGCCAACGCATTTGCCTCCATGACCTTGATGTTTCAGCGCGAAGTGGCCGAACGCATTACCGCCAAGCCTGGCGACACAGCCTATGGTCGGCTAAGCGTTCTAACCGGTTGGCTTGCCGATAGCGAAATCCTGTTTGACGTCCCCGCATCGGCCTTTGTGCCAGCACCAAAAATCACCTCGTCGATTGTGCAGATCGTGCCGCTGGACTCGCCACGTTATCCCTGCAGCCAAAAGGCACTTGAAGATATCACCCGCATTGCCTTTGGCCAGCGCCGTAAGATGCTGCGAAGCTCATTGAAAAAAATTGGGGGTGAAACGCTGTTGAACGCAGCTGGTATTGATCCCGAAAAACGCCCGCAAGACATTGATATAGAGTCATTTTGTAAGCTGGCCTTACTAGCCGAGGTGGCAGCAAAGCAGACCGCCTAATAGCCAGCGCGAAGCCGTTTTACAAAATCGGTTAGCCCAATCTGCCGATCACGACGTAGCCGTTCCGCTTGCAAAATCGCCCGAACCTCTTTGACTGCCTGATCAAGGTCTGCATTGACCAATATATAATCATATTCACGGTAATGGCTGATTTCATCCGAGGCTTTGGCCATTCGCGAAGCAACAACGTCAGCGCTATCTTGGGCGCGGCTTAGCAAGCGTTTTTCAAGATCGCGTGTTGACGGTGGCAGAATAAACACTGACACCAGATCTTCGCGGCTTGCATCGGCAAGCTGTTGGGTGCCTTGCCAATCAATATCAAACAACACATCGCGCCCGGCGCCAAGCGCGGCCATCACCGGCGCTGCAGGCGTGCCATAATAATGGTCAAATACTTTCGCATATTCCAGCATTTCACGATTATTGATCATCAAATGAAAATCATCGGCAGTGACAAAATGATAATCCTTGCCTTCAACCTCACCCGGACGCCGCTTTCGCGTTGTTGCCGAAACCGACAATTCCAAATCATCATCTTCGGCCAAGAGTCGCCGTGAAATTGATGTCTTTCCCGCGCCAGACGGTGATGACAAGACGAGCATCAGCCCTCTTCGGCCGCCAAGACCATTTTGATGATCAGAGGCTGGTGATGCATTTTTGGTCATTGTGCCTTGTCCTTTTTGGCTGCCGCTTCAAATTTTCTGAATGTTCTTACATTGCGGTTATGCACGTCCAGTGTTTTCGCAAATCTTAACCCGCCTTTGCCATCGGACACAAAATAGAGATAGTCACTATCAGCCGGATTTAACGCCGCCATGATTGAGTCCTCACCCGGATTACAGATTGGCGTTTTTGGCAACCCTTTGATAACATATGTATTCCACGGTGTTTTTGTTTTGAGATCGGTTTTGGTAATCGGGGTCGGCGTTTGCGGGCTGGCAGCTGCCGCATACAGCACCGTTGGATCAGATTGCAACCGCATGCCGCGTTTGAGCCGGTTCACTAATACGGCGGCAACAAGACGCCGATCACCATTTGCCGATGCTTCTTTTTCAATGATTGACGCCATGATCAGCGCATCTTGCGGGGTTTTATAGGGCAGGTTCTTAGCCCGATCAATCCATGCTTCGGCAAGGGCAATTTGCTGGGTCTGCTGCATCCGGTCGATTAAATCATCACGCGGGGTAGCATAGGTATAGAAATAGGTTTCAGGGCGCAAACTGCCCTCATCTGGCATGGTTTCGATTGCGCCTGTCAGATGCGGCAGGTCGGTGATGATTTGAACGATATCAGCGCTTCGCAAGCCTTCGACAATGGTTAGGCGGCGTTGATAGCTAAAGCCTTGATGAATGATCGACATGGTTTGGCTAAGGCTGGATTTTGCGGGCAGTAAAAATTCACCAGCCTTTGGTAAAAACCTGTTGCCAGCCAGCAGCCGCGCGGCGTCATAATGATAAATCTGATGTATCACACCCGCGCGATCCAATGCCGACCGCAGCATTTGATGCCCATCTCCGGGCTCAATAATCACCAAAACATCTTGCTGATGGGGGCCGGGGGCGTGCAGCATCCGGTCATGCCAAACATAAACACCCGCCGAAATAATACAGCTAAGAAGCACAATCATGATCGCCGACCGGGATAATATCCGGAAGGCTGGCGCAGGCATCAGGTAACCTCACCCATGATGAGCGATGCATTCGTGCCGCCAAATCCAAATGAATTTGACATGGCATTGCGCACTTTGCGATGACGCGACTTTAACGGCACAAGGTCAAAATCAGCTACCTGATCTTCGGGATCATTCAAATTCAATGTTGGCGGCAAATCGCCGGTTTGCACTGTTTTGATTGCATAAATAGCCTCGATCGCACCCGCTGCGCCCAACAGATGACCGGTCGCGCTTTTCGTCGATGAAATCGACACATTTGCCGCCGCGTCACCAAGAAGCCGTGCAACAGCTTTGGCTTCGATCAGATCGCCAAGCGGCGTTGATGTGCCATGCGCATTCACATAATCAATATCACTTGGTGCAAGGCCAGCACGCTTTAACGCGGCTTGCATCGCACGGAAACCGCCATCGCCATCTTCGGCCGGTGCGGTAATGTGATGCGCGTCACCCGACATGCCATAGCCCTTGATCTCGCCATAGATTTTTGCGCCGCGCGCCTTGGCATGTTCCAGTTCTTCAAGAACAACAATACCCGCGCCCTCGCCCATGACAAATCCATCACGGCCTTTGTCCCAAGGACGTGACGCAACTTCAGGCGTATCATTATAGCTTGTTGATAACGCGCGTGCAGCGGCAAATCCAGCCATGCCAATACGACAAACCGCCGCCTCGGCACCGCCAGCCACCATAACATCAGCATCGTCAAGCGCGACCATGCGCGCCGCATCACCAATGGCATGTGCGCCGGTTGAACAAGCCGTCACGACAGCATGGTTTGGCCCGCGAAATCCATAGCGGATGGATACATGGCCGGAAATAAGATTGATCAGCGCCGATGGAATGAAGAACGGGCTGATTCGTCGCGGCCCTTTTTCGTGCATAAGTTGATCAGTTTTAACGATTGATTCAAGTCCGCCAATGCCCGATCCGATCATAACGCCAGTACGATTCTGTGATTCCCGATCCTGTGGTTTCCAGTCAGAATCCTCAATGGCTTGACAGGCAGCGACAAGTCCAAGCTGAATAAAACGGTCTTGTTTACGTTGTTCGCGCGGGTCAATCCAATCATCAAGATTAAGACCACCGACGGCATCTGCCCCCGGTACTTGACCAGCAATCTGGCAAGAGATATCAGACACATCAAAACCTTCGATGCGCGCAATGCCACTCTTGCCTGCAATTATCTGCGACCAATTATGGTCAACACCAGATCCAAGCGGAGTGACCATTCCCATTCCGGTAACTACAACACGGCGCAAGGCAAACCTCCAGAAAAATCAGGTGGAAATCGGTCGCTGTGCATCACCCGACTGGCCATGCACAGCGCAAATTTTGTCGAAACGCTGATAGTTAAGCAGCAGCTTCTTCGAGGAACGACACAGCGTCCTTCACAGTAAGGATACGCTCGGCAGCATCATCAGGAATTTCGACACCGAACTCTTCCTCAAATGCCATGACCAGCTCAACTGTATCAAGGCTGTCCGCGCCAAGATCATCGATGAAGCTTGCGCCTTCAACAACCTTATCAGCGTCTACACCCAAATGTTCTACTACAATATTCTTCACACGATCTGCGATATCGCTCATTGTTGCCCCCTCTGAGAAGCTTAGATTTTGACCGGAAGACCGGCCGGAAAATTCAAAAGTTGGCGGCAAATAACATAGTTTTTTGTCTTATACCAGCCCCGTTTATCACTATAACGCGCTCAAACAGTTTTTAAAGCATCGCCATGCCGCCATTCACATGCATTGTCATTCCGGTAACATAGGCTGCCTCATCACTTGCGAGAAACACAACCGATGCGGCGATTTCAGCAGGTGTTCCAAGCCGTCCAGCCGGAACACGCGTCAATAGAGCTGTCTTTTGACCCTCATCCAAAACATCAGTCATTGGTGTTTCGATAAAGCCTGGCGCGACAATATTAACGGTGATGCCGCGGCTGGCCACTTCGGCGGCCAATGATTTGTTAAAACCAATCATGCCCGCCTTTGACGCTGCATAATTTGCCTGTCCCGGATTGCCGGTCACCCCGACAACCGATGAAATCGAGATAATCCGGCCTGAACGCGCCTTCATCATGCCCCGCATCGCGGCACGACATAAAATCATGCTTGCGGTCATATTGACCTCTAGAACATCATCCCAATCTTGATCTTTCATCCGCATTAATAATCCATCGCGGGTGATGCCTGCATTATTTACCAGAATCGCAATTGGCCCACCAGCAGCCGTGCTAGCCGCATCAATCAATCCTGCCACCGCGTCACGATCGGCAAGATTGGCGGTAACCACAAAGGCGCGTTCGCCAAGCTCGGCCTTCAAGGACTCAAGCTTTTCGGCGCGTGTGCCGTGAAGCACAACCGTTGCACCTTGCGCATGTAATGCCTTGGCAATTTCGGCACCGATGCCACCACTAGCGCCGGTAACAAGCGCAATTTTGTCCTGAAGATCAAACATGAAAACACCTTTTTGGAAATCACGGCTTGGCCGTGCTTAAAATTTCGTCTGTTGCTAGACTACATCTGGGCCAAGACGCTGTCCAGATCATCCGGCCCGTCAAGATTGACGACCGCATCCGACTCGATGCCGCGTTTGACCAGACCCGACAGAACTTTACCAGTACCAAGCTCGACAAATTTCGTTGCACCAGCTGCGCTCATCGCAATCAGTGATTCGCGCCATCTAACCCGCGCGGTGACCTGTGTGACAAGATTTGCCCGCAAATGATCAGCCCGCGTCTCGGCGGCTGCCGACACATTGCAATAGACCGGAATAAGCGCATCCGATAAATTCGTATCTGCCAATACCTTTGCCATCACCTCGGCGGCAGGTGCCATCAAATCACAATGAAACGGCGCTGAAACAGGCAGTTTGATTGCCCGCCGCAATCCGGCTGCCTTGGCAATCTCAATCGCCGCATCAACCGCGCCAGCATCGCCGCTAATGACGATTTGCCCCGGGGCATTATCGTTGGCGATCTGGACAAGGCCAGATGATTTCGCATCAGCAAGAATGGCATTGATCTGATCTTCGTCACCGCCAAGAATTGCCGCCATCGCACCTTCGCCAACGGGAACCGCCGATTGCATCGAATCACCACGCTGGCGGAGCAAACGCGCCGCATCGCTTATTGACAAGCTGCCCGATGCAGCAAGAGCTGCATATTCGCCTAGCGAATGACCTGCTGCCATACCGCCGCGGCTGGTCAGCGGCGCGCCAAGCTCGGCCTCGATAACCCGCACCGCCGCCATTGATGTTGCAAATAACGCTGGCTGGGCATTTCGTGTCATGCGGATAGCATCATCTGGCCCATCCTGCATGATGGCGAACAGATTTTCGCCAAGCGCGTCATTGACCTCTTCAAAAACCTGTTTGGCCGCCGCATGTGACGCTGCCAAAGCGCCGCCCATGCCAACCGCCTGTGATCCCTGCCCGGGAAACAAAAATGCAATCGAACTATTCGTCATGTAATCCACCCACTCACTGACCAAAAGTCAGCATGAATATGAAGTTAAACCAACGCTGATGGCGCGCGACATATGACAGACCCTATGCCAGATGGCTTTGCAAAGGCAACTATTTGCCGTCATGCCTGATTGTCAAATGGCCAAGGCCGGTTATCCGGCAGGTATAACAGGGCTATTGATTCTGCCAAACGGGCTTGCACTTATGGGAAAAAAGTGTATGTTGCGGCTCGTACTTGGGGCTTTGGTGCCGCAGGTGCGAACACATCATTGACTTTATCCTTGCCGGGGAACCGGTTAGTTGGTGCCGCTGGTGGCAGCAACGATAAGCCAGAAGGAGTTATCATGCGCTTGTATGAAAGCGTGCTTATTGCACGTCAGGATATTACTGCAGCCCAGGTGGAAACCATGGCTGATGAATTTGCCGAGATCATTACATCTGCCGGCGGATCAATCAAAAAACGTGAATATTGGGGCCTTCGTGCTCTTGCCTACCGGATCAAAAAGAACCGGAAGGGCCATTATGTCATGTTCAATCTTGAAACCGGGCCAGAAGCGCTAAAAGAATATGAGCGCATCATGGGTCTGAATGAAGATGTTCTGCGCTTTTTAAACATCCGGATTGAAGAGGTCGAAGAAGGCCCATCAATCATGATGCAGGTAAAGACCGAGCGGCCAACTCGCGGTGGACGCGATGATCGCGACGACCGTGATAGCGGCGACCGCAACGTAGGCAAAGCTGAAAGCAATGACAGCGCCGATGACGAAAAAAGTGAGGGTTAATCAATGACTCAGTTGGAAATCAAACGCGAAGCTGTACGCAAGCCATTTAACCGCCGCCGCAAGGCATGCCCGTTTTCTGGCCCGAATGCGCCAAAGATCGATTATAAAGATACAAAGCTTCTTGCCCGCTACACATCCGAGCGCGGGAAAATCGTTCCGTCACGCATCTCTGCTGTTTCTGCAAAAAAACAGCGTGAACTTGCCACTGCCATCAAGCGGTCACGCTTTCTGGCTCTGATGCCTTATGTAACAGCATAAGCATTGCCAGAATTAAGGAGACATCAAAATGCAAATCATTCTTCTTGAGCGTATCGAAAAACTGGGTCAGATGGGCGATCTCGTCAATGTGAAAACCGGTTATGCGCGCAATTTCCTCATCCCGCAGGGCAAGGCTCTGAGGGCAACCAAAGCCAACACCGAACGCTTTGAAGCCGAACGCGCCCAGCGTGAAGCAAATAATCTTGAACTTCGTAAAGACGCCGAGACCGAAGCTGGCAAGATGAAGGGCCTCGCTGTTAACATGGTGCGCGCCGCCTCGGAAATGGGCCAGCTATTTGGTTCAGTCACATCACGCGATATTTCTGATGCGGTTACCGAAGCTGGTTTCACCATCGACCGCAATCAGGTGATCATGGATCGGTCAATCAAGACCTTGGGCCTTACCGAGGCACGGATCCGGCTTCACCCTGAAGTTTTGGTGACAGTTATCGTCAATATCGCCCGCTCGCTTGCCGAAGCTGAGACCCAGCTTAAAACAGGCATTGCCGTCACTGGTGAGATCACAGATGACGAACCAGAAGCTGCTGAAGCTGAAGTGGAAGCCGTTGAAGGTGAAGCTACTGAAGCCGAAGCTGCCGAAGGCGACGAAAGCGCAAGCTAGTCAGGTCAGAACATCATCTGTGTAAAACAGATCAAATCAAAACCGGAGCCTTGTCTCCGGTTTTTTTTGTGAAAAAACCAATCCTTTTCAGATTTATCCCCAACATCCCCAAGATTAACATAGCACATTCACAAATTGAGCCTGCTATAACAGGCTATGGCTGATGAAAATTCCAACATAAAAACCTTTCCCGGGTCTGGCAGTACACCGCCGTCACGCACGATGCCGAACAATTTACAGGCCGAGCAAAATCTGCTTGGCGCGGTTCTGCTGGATAACAGTGTCCTTGAACGGATTGATGACCGGCTGCTTGCCGACCATTTCTATGATCCGTTTCATGGTCGCATTTTCTCGACAATGCAGCGGCTTGTCGAACGTGGGCAATTGGCCAATCCGGTAACCTTGAAAAGCTTTTTCACCGATAGTGAAGATTTTCAGAGCGATAGCGCCGAATCTTATTTATCCGAACTGGCCGATGGCGTTATCAGCATCACGCAGGCGCCCGATTACGCAAAAATCATTCATGAAGCGCATGTCCGTCGCCAGCTTATTTTGATTGGCGATGAAGTGATTCTCGATGCCAGCCATCCCGAAGTTGACGTTCCCGCTCATCAACAAATTGAAACCGCCGAATCAAAATTATTCCGGCTTGCCGATACTGACAGTACCAGCGTTGGCCTTCGCGGTTTTGACTCGGTTATCAGCGGCAGTATCACCCAAGCCGACCTTGCCCGTAAAAGTGATGGGCATCTGTCAGGCACAAGCACCGGCCTGACCGACCTGAATAACCTTCTTGGTGGTTTGCATAAATCCGATCTGATTATTCTGGCCGGACGTCCAGGCATGGGTAAAACCGCCCTTGCCACAAATATCGCCTTTCACGCGGCGGTCACGACGCGAACCGGTGAAACCGCAGTTCCGGTTGCTTTTTTCTCACTCGAGATGGCGGCTGAACAGCTTGGAACGCGCATTTTGTCAGAACGGGCACAGGTTGATTCAGAGCAAATCCGCCGTGGCAAGCTGAATAGTACTGAATTCGATCAACTCGTCAGCGCCAGCAATGCGATTTCAAGCGCCCCGTTCTTTATTGATGACACTCCATCACTTTCCGTCTCGCAGCTTGCCAGCCGCGCGCGCCGGTTAAAACGGACTTCCGGCCTTGGGCTTATCATCGTCGATTATCTTCAGCTATTGACCCCGCAGCTTGGCGTCAAATCTGAAAACCGCGTTCAGGAAATTTCAAACATCAGCCGGACACTCAAAGCCATTGCCAAGGATTTGAATGTACCTGTTGTGGCGCTGTCGCAGTTGTCGCGTGCTGTTGAAATGCGCGAAGACAAACGGCCAAACCTCGCCGATTTGCGCGAATCTGGGTCAATCGAGCAGGATGCCGATGTCGTTATGTTTGTTTACCGTGAAGAATATTATCTGAACAAACGCGAACCTGAACGCAAAATGGAAGAATCCGAAGACACTTTCAATTTGCGGCATGATGATTGGCTGCGGAAAATGCAGAATTCTGAAAATAAGGCCGAAGTGATCGTCGCCAAACAGCGTCATGGCCCAACAGGATCGGTTCAGGTGCATTTTGAAAAGCGCTTTACCCATTTTACTGATTTGACCGAAAGCACCCACCTTCCCGAGGGGTTCTAGGCCATCATGACAAAACGCCAATCTGGATATGCTGATAGCACAATAACCGTCAATCTTGACGCCATTGTTGCCAATTGGCGGTTTATCAACAGCCTATCCGCACCATCAACAAAGACCGCCGCAATGGTCAAGGCGAATGGCTATGGGCTTGGTAGCGTCGCTGTCGCAACGGCTTTGGCGGCGGCGGGATGCGAGCTTTTCTTTGTGGCAAGCCTTGGTGAAGCCATTGAATTAAGACAGCATTTCAATAAAATCAGCAGAAATGATATGCCCATTATGGTTCTTCATGGCGCGCAACGCGGCCAAGAAGATGCGCTTGCCACGAATCAATTAATACCGGTTCTCAATGATCTTGAACAAATTAGCCGTTGGCGGCTTTTTGCCAATAAAACCGGCATGACATTGCCAGCCTTGCTGCATTTCGACACGGGCATGACGCGGCTGGGGCTTGATGGTGATCAGGCTGATTGGTTGATTCAGAATCGCGGCGCGCTTGACGGGCTGGATATTGCCTATGTGATGAGCCATCTGGTATCGGGCGAGGCAGTTGACGATCCGGCAAATGCGCGGCAATTGGCCAGTTTCAATGAATTGCGAAGCTGGTTTAGCGGCGTTCCTGCCAGTCTTGCCAATAGTGCTGGTTGTTTGTTGGGCAAGGATTATCATTTCCAAATGACCCGTCCGGGAATCGCGCTATATGGTGTTCACCCGCTCGAAACCAGAATTCCCGATCTTCAACCCGTCTTTGACTGGCAAGCCCGAATCCTGCAAATCCGCCAAGCCGCCGCTGGCGATCGTGTTGGATATGGCGGTACCTTTGAACTGCAACGGCAATCGCGCATTGCGACCATCGGCGTCGGCTATGCAGATGGCTATCGCCGACAGCTTGGCGGCAAAGCAACCGTTTCAATTGGCGGTAAAACCGCTCCGGTCATTGGCCGCGTTTCAATGGACAGCATCACCGTAGATGTAACCGATCTTGACCAAAACAGCCTTCGCGTTGATCAAGCGGCCTTGATTCATGATGATTACCCGATTGAGGCAATGGCCGCAGATATCGGCACGATTTCCTATGAAATCATGACGACGTTGGGCCGACGCGCCGATTGGCATTATCACGGCGGTCAATAGCAATTCAGGCAAAAACCACTGCGCCCTAGCCGCCATCATTGTGATATCGTCGCCCCGCGCCCCATTTTGCATCAATTTTCGGAAAGCGGGCCGATTTCCTATAGCCAAAAAAGGCAAATATCGGCATAACAAAAGCGGTCTTTTCTTCAGTTGTCGAGGACGGTTTTCAGACATATGCATGGCTTTGTCCAAAATATAGGTCGCACCGCCCTTAATTTCCTTGCCGCATTCGGCAGGATCACGCTGTTTTCTATAACCGCCGTTCGCTGGATTTTCACGCCGCCCTATTATTGGCAACAGCTGCTTCGCCAGATCATTGATATTGGCTATTTTTCGCTTCCTGTTGTTGGGTTGACAACGCTGTTTTCGGGTATGGTTCTGGCGTTACAATCCTATACCGGCTTTGCCCGCTTTTCGGCCGAAGACACGGTGGCAACGGTAGTTGTGCTATCGGTCACACGCGAATTAGGGCCTGTATTGGCCGGATTGATGGTTGCCGGACGGATCGGCGCCTCGATGGCTGCCGAAATTGGCACGATGCGGGTCACTGATCAGATTGATGCGCTAGACACTTTATCAACTCGGCCGATGCAGTATCTTGTCGCGCCACGTTTGCTGGCAGGGACGATCTGCTTGCCGTTTCTGGTTCTTGTTGGTGATGTGATTGGCGTTTTTGGCGGCTATCTTGTCGGGGTTTACCGTCTTGGATTCAATCCGTCGATCTATTTGGCGCGAACGCTTGAATATCTTGAAGTATCTGATGTAACGCTTGGCTTGGTTAAGGCTGCGGTGTTTGGCTTTTTGATCGCGCTTATGGGCTGTTATCATGGCTATCATTCAGGCCGCGGCGCTCAGGGTGTTGGCCGCGCAACAACAAATGCTGTTGTGTCGGCGTCAATCTTGATCCTGATTGCGAATTACATCGTCACAACCATGTTTTTCGGGGGATAGGCATGGCTGTTATCCCGAAAATTGAATTATCCGGCGTTACCAAGTCATTTGATGCAAATCATGTGTTAAAGGGAATCAATCTTACCGTTGCGCCAAAGGAATCGCTTGTGATCATTGGCACATCAGGCTGTGGCAAATCGGTTTTGATGAAATGTTTGAATGGGCTAATCACGCCCAATCAGGGAAGCATCAAGATTGATGGGCAGGAAATTTTGGGTCAGGGGCGGGCCGCGCTTGAAGATTTACGGCGGCGTTTTGGTATGACTTTCCAGTTTGGTGCCTTGTTTGACTCGCTTCCGATCTGGGAAAATGTGACCTTTCGCCTTCGCCATCAGCAAGCGCTTGATAAGAATCAAGCCCGCGAAATCGCCGCACAAACCATTACCCAGCTTGGCCTTGCCGAATCAGTCATTGATCAATATCCAGCCGAATTATCAGGCGGCATGCAAAAGCGCGTTGCCCTTGCCAGAGCCATTGTCGACAAGCCTGAAATTCTGCTGTTTGACGAGCCAACATCAGGCCTTGATCCGATTACCGGCGGGGTGATTGACCGGCTGATCATTGATGCCCGCGAGCGGCTTGGCGCGACGACTGTAACCATCAGCCATGATATGGCATCGGTTCGGCGTATCGCTGACAAGGTGGCGATGGTTCATCATGGTGTGATCATCTGGGCTGGCCCTGCCGAAGAAATGAATGAAAGCGGTGTTCCCGAAGTGCATCAATTTGTTCACGGTTTGGCTGAAGGCCCGCTGACCAATGAAAAGCCTGCCGCCTCACCTGCAAAAATGGCGGGATCATAATGGCGCGTAACTCACTTTCATTTGTTTGCCAGCAATGCGGAGCTGTTTCGCCAAAATGGGCTGGAAAATGCGATGATTGCGGCGCATGGAACACGCTTGTTGAAGAACGCAAAGAAGCGCCATCTGGCCCGGGAAAACGCGTCACCGGACGCCGGATTGTTCTTGAAGCCCTAAATCTGGATAACCGCCCCGAACCGCCACCGCGTATGCAATCGGGGATTAGCGAATTTGACCGCGTATCAGGTGGTGGGCTTGTCCCGGGATCGGCAACTTTGATTGGCGGCGATCCGGGCATTGGCAAATCGACATTGCTGCTGCAATTAACTTGCAAGCTGGCTGCGGCGGGTCTGAAAGCCGCCTATATTTCGGGTGAGGAATCGGCTGATCAGGTGCGGATGCGCGCCCAACGCCTTGGGCTGGCCAATGCCAGTGTCGAACTAGGCACGGCAACCAACGCCAGCGATATCGCTGCCTCGATGGATGGGCCCGACAAGCCCGACATCATGGTAATTGATTCGATTCAGACGATGTTTTTGCCAAGTCTGGATTCGGCGCCCGGCACGGTATCGCAGGTTCGCGCCACCGCGCAGGAATTAATCAGAGCCGCCAAAAACAATCAGGTGGCGCTGTTGATTGTGGGGCATGTGACCAAAGATGGCGCGATTGCTGGCCCTCGCGTTCTTGAACATATGGTTGACGCGGTTCTGTATTTTGAAGGCGACCGATCACATCATTTCCGCATTTTGCGAAGCGTCAAAAACCGGTTTGGCGCGACTGACGAAATTGGCGTTTTTGAAATGGTTGAGGCCGGTCTTGCCGAAGTGCCGAACCCGTCCGAGCTATTTCTTGCTGACCGGCGCGATGATGTTACTGGTGCGGTGGTATTTGCAGGCATTGAGGGAAGCCGTCCAGTTCTTGTCGAGATCGAGGCGCTTGTTGCGCCTTCATCACTTGCCAGCCCGCGCCGTAATGTTGTTGGCTGGGACTCAAGCCGCCTTGCCATGCTGACCGCCGTTCTTGAGGCGCGATGCGGCGTGCCTTTATCGGGGCGTGATATTTTCCTGAATGTGGCTGGTGGGCTGAAAATTTATGAAACAGCGGCCGATCTTGCGGTTGCGGCGGCGCTCATTTCGTCTGTAACTGGTCGGCCCGCGCCGAAACGAACCGTATTTTTCGGCGAAGTCGCCCTGTCTGCTGAATTGCGGCAGGTGGCACAAGCCGAGGCACGGCTGAAAGAAGCCGCCAAGCTGGGTTTTGAAAATGCGGTCATGCCGCGCCCGCGCAAATCAATCGGCAAAACTACCGGCATTTCAATGGCGCAGCCGACGACTCTGGCCGAATTGATTGAAATTATGGGTGGTATAAGTTGACGCGCTATCGCATAATTCGACCGGCTGGCCGTGGGGTTTTTCCTGAAAAAGGATTTGCATGATCGATTTTGCAACATTGACGCTTGTTGATTACGGTATTCTTCTTGTGCTGATACTGTCAGCTATCCTATCCACTTTGCGCGGTATGACCCGCGAATTGCTGGGGCTGGCTGGCTGGGTTGTCTCGATCCTTGTCGCCAATTTCACCGCGCCCATGATCGAAACGCCGATCGCCGATTTCCTGCAGGTCAAAGGGCTTGGCGCGGCGCTGGCATGGGCTTTGCCCTTTGCCGCATCGGTTGTGATCTGGTTCATTTTGGCAAGCCTGTTAGCCCCGGGTCTCAAGCGTGTTGGATTTGGCAGCCTTGACCGCTGGCTTGGCGTTTTGTTTGGATTTATTCGCGGTTTCGGTCTTGTGCTGATTGTGTTTGTTGCTGCGGTTTTTGCCGCCGAAGGTGAAGATAATCTGCCCGATATCGTCAAGGAATCACAAAGCACCCCTGCCTTGAGCCGCAGCGCACATTATTTTTCTGGCTTTGTCCCAGAAGATTACCGCGACAAATTGATTGATAATCTGACCTATCGCGCCCCAATGACCACAAATTCGGTATCGCAAGGCTTAGACGCCCCAATCGAAGCTGGCAAGGATACCCTTGATAACGGCATGAAATTATTAAGTGATGAAAAGGCCAATTAACGCGACAAAGACTTTGCATCATTGAAAATCTGGCACGCCTTGACGTGCACCAGTGTTTTGGTTGATAACCCAGCGCATGGCGGGCGTTTGAATGCCGGTTTAGCCCCCGTGATTTTAGGACATGGATTATGAGTTTGGTAACGACCCACCCTTTTGACGATGATCATTTGCAAGAAGAATGTGCGGTTTTTGGCATTTTCGGCACAAATGAGGCCAGCATTAACACCGCCCTTGGTTTGCACGCGCTACAGCATCGTGGACAAGAGGCTGCCGGTATTGTCAGCTTTGACGGCAAAACCTTTTTTGCGCATCGTGGGCTTGGTCATGTTGGCGAAAATTTTGGCGCTGGTTCGTCACATATTGCCAATCTTGTTGGCCATGTGGCCATTGGCCATAATCGCTATTCAACCAGCGGCAATTCAAACGCATTACTGGAAATTCAACCCTTTTCATCAGAACTGGCCTTTGGCGGCTTTGCCCTTGCACATAACGGCAACCTAACCAATGCGGCACGGTTAAGGTCATCGCTTGTTGAAACCGGAAGCCTGTTTCAATCGTCATCTGACACTGAAATCATCGTTCACCTTGTTGCCCGATCACATCAGGACACGGTTACTGACCGGTTGATTGATGCGTTAAAACAGATTGAAGGTGCCTATTCACTGGTCTGCGTTGCCAAGGATATGCTGATAGGTGTTCGTGACCCGCTCGGCGTGCGGCCATTGGTTCTTGGCAAGCAGGGCGATGCTTATGTTTTGGCATCAGAAAGCTGTGCGCTGGATATTGTGGGTGCTGAAATCGTGCGCGATCTCGATCCGGGTGAAATGGTGGTGATCACCAAGGCCGGCATCAAATCAATAAAGCCATTTCCGACCAAGCAAAGCCGGTTTTGCGTTTTTGAATATATCTATTTTGCACGGCCGGATAGCGTTCTTGAAGGGCGCGGCGTCTATCACGCACGCAAAGCCATTGGTGCAGAGCTTGCTAAAGAATCTGGAGCAAATGCCGATTTGGTTGTGCCGGTTCCTGATTCGGGCGTGCCGGCTGCGCTTGGCTATGCCGAAGCGGCGAATATTCCGTTCGAGCTTGGCATCATTCGCAATCACTATATCGGCCGCACTTTTATCCAGCCTACTCAGCAAGGCCGGAATGACAGTGTGAAAATGAAACATAACGCCAATCCAGCAACGGTTCGTGGCAAGCGCGTTGTTCTTGTTGATGACTCGATTGTGCGTGGCACTACCTCACGCAAAATTGTTGCGATGATGCGCGCGGCGGGTGCTGCCGAGGTGCATATGCGGATTGCCAGCCCGCCAACAAAAAACCCATGTTTTTACGGCGTTGATACGCCTGACAAAGACCAATTGATTGCCGCCAAGCTGGATATTGACGCCATTGCCAAGGAAATTGGCGCTGACTCACTGGCCTTTATTTCGATTGACGGACTGTATCGTGCCATGGGCGAAGCTGGCCGCAATGCAGATGGGCCGCAATTCTGCGATGCCTGTTTTACCGGTGATTATCCGATCAAATTGGCATCCGGCCTGTCGGGAAAACGTGTTTCCCACGGCAATAGCCGTTAGCCATCGCCAACCAGAACGAGCGCAGCATGACCCCTGACCTTCAAAACAAAATCATTCTCATCACCGGTGCCAGCCGCGGGATTGGCCGTGCTGTAGCGATTGCCGCGGCAAAGGCTGGCGCTGAAATCATCATGACTGGCCGGACGATGGGTGCCTTGGAAGACGTCGATGATGAAATCAAGGCCCTTGGCGGCAAAGCCACTATTGTTGAACTCGAAATGGCCGATTATGCCGCAATGCCGCGTCTAGCCGCAGCGATCCATGGACGCTGGGGACGTCTTGATGGTCTTTTGGCTAATGCGGCAATGCTTGGCCCGCTTACCCCCTTATCGCATCTTGATGACAAAGTGTGGGACAGCACTATCTCGATCAATCTGACCGCGCAATGGCATTTGATCCGTGCGATGGAACCATTGCTGATTGCAGCGCCAGCGGGACGCGCCGTTCTGGTTTCGTCGGGTGTTGCCGAGGGCATTGCGCCATTTTGGGGGCCATATGCCATTTCAAAGGCTGGTCTTGAGGCAATGGGACGGGTTTGGGCTGGTGAGACCGAGCAAACCAATTTGCGAATCAACATGATCAGCCCTGGCGGCACAGCAACCGGCATGCGGGCATCAGCTTTCCCGGGTGAAGATCCAGATTCGCTGCCACAACCAGATGATATTGCGCCGGCCTTTTTGACGCTTCTTAGCCCCAATTGCCAGGATCATGGCAAACGGTTTAAAGCCCGCAGCATGCTAGGTCTATAGGCGGCTTGCCCGCAAGCGAAACCGATAAGGGTCAAGCCCCCGCCTTATATCACTATCAAGCGTTACCGGCATTCCCAGTATTTCTGCGGCCAGCATATCGCCAAGCAATGGCGCCAACGTCAAACCGCGGGCGCCAAGCGCACCAAGAACAAACAAATCATCATTGATCTTGCCACAGACCGGATTGCGATCGGCCGTGCTGGCGCGCCTGCTGACCCGCGCCCCATAGCTGGCAGGATCAGGCAAGCCGTCACCAAGCCCCTGCGGCAAAAGCTGTTTATTATGAAGATGCGCGCTTGCCAAAATTTCAGTATTGCCCTCGCGGTCAAATGTGGCACCTAGCTCGTGAAAACCATCTTGTGCCGGAGTCAGATAGCCGCCAAAGCTGATGCCTGCCCGCAATCCGGCAAGGGTTGCCGTTTCCGGAACATGGCTAACCTGCCCCGATGTAACATCGATGGCAATGCCCTGAATGGCTAGCATTTGATGCAGAGCCGCTAAATCTGCACCAGCGGCAACAACAAGCTGATCACATATTAATCGGCGTCCATCATCTGCCAAAAGGTGATATTTCGCGTCAACATGGTGCATGCCAACCACATGAAAGCCGAAATGCATTTCCGCGCCCCTCGCAAGATGATTTGTCAGGCGCATCGGATCGATCACCCGCCCCCAATGATGCACAACACCACCAAGCGGAAGATCAATGCCAGCCTGCGATGATGCCGCTTTGGCATCAACAAATCGCATTAGATCATCCGGCCAGAATTGGGTGCGGAACTTTGCCTGACGCACGGCTTCGCGATCAGGCCAATCAAGCGAGATAACCCGATCAGCAACAACCGCAAGCGCGGCATCACTGCATCCTGCCGCAAAAGACAGGCAATCAGCCGACATTCGGCTTGCCACATTGTGATCAACACTTAAACGCGGGCTTTGCAGGGCCAGCCGGTTACCCGATGCGCCACCTGCAAGCCGGTCGCGGGCGTCAATGATATGCGGGGTCATGCCGCGCGCCACAAGCCCCGCCGCCACCGAAGCACCGGCAATGCCGCCGCCAATAATCCCAATTTTCCGATTGTGGGAAACTGGCTGCGGCGTCAAAGCACCGGCGCGTTTGCGGCCAACAAGCATATCGCGTTTGCGGCCAAATCCGGGGCGTTTTTCAAGGTCAAATCCGGCCTCGGTCAATCGCTGGCGAACTGCACTGGCAACGGTAAAGGTGGCAAAACTGCCCCCTGCCCGCGTCAAACGGCCAATCGCCATCAATAAATCTTGATTCCATAATTGCGGATTTTTGGCTGGTGTGAACCCATCTAGAAACCACGCATCAGCCGCAAAATTGGCCTTTGCCACCGCCTCATTTGCATCCCCGTAAATCAGGTGCAATCGCAATCGGCCATGCAGGAAATCACGGCGATGCAATCCGGGCCATTGTGGTGGCAATGCTGCAATCAGATCATCGCTATGACGCGCCAGGTCGGGAAATGTCTGATGACTTTGTGCCATGGCCACAGCTGGCAATGGCCGTGATTCGAATGAGATATAGTCAATCTGGCACACGGGTTGGGTCTGCTTATGCGTCATGGCCTCCAGCAAGGCCATCACCGCCAGAAAATTCAGCCCCGTGCCAAAACCGGTCTCGGCAATGGTGAATTGTGATGCGGTGGCAATTCTGTCAGCAAGGTCATTCCCATCAAGAAACACATGACGCGCCTCGCCAAGCCCATTATCTGTCGAATAATATAAATCGTCGAAATCATCAGCACGCAAAACCCCGTCACGATACGATAGCGGAGCAGATGCAAGCCGGTAATCGGCGGATTGATGGGTCACGGGATCGGTCATGCTGGTAATCTGCACCCGCGAATCATAAGCCGCAAGCAAATGACCATTTTTTTTTGCAAAAAAATATCGGCCTTAACCTTTTATTTTGTTTTACCCACTATTCTTTAATTGCCGGTTTAAACAACAAGATGTGGTGTGCCATGCTAACCCGCATTGGACTATTCATATTCGAGCAATTTTTGCGTGTCGGTTGTCTCCACATGGTGATTGCCAATGGCCCCGCCCACAGTTTGAAGGGTGATTTGGCCGGACCAGATGTGACGATTCATTTACAGAATTACCGCCTGTTCTGGCGTATTTTGGTCAAGCCCGATCTTGCCATTGGCGAAGCCTATATGGATGGCAGCCTGACCATCGCCAATGACGATCTTGAACAATTTATGGCACTTTTGATGGCCAATAATAGCCATTGGCAAAAACATTGGTTGGCAAGGATGGGGCTATTTGCCGGAACCTATCTTGCTTTTTGGAATTTTTTTAACCTTCCCGGACGCGCCAAACGCAATGTTGCGCATCACTATGATCTGAAGGATAGCTTATTTGACCAATTCCTTGACCCGCGTCGTCAATATTCTTGCGGCTATTTCCATTCGGCTAGTGACACGCTTGCCGATGCGCAAATTACCAAGCTGGCGCGCCTCGGGGCAAAGCTATGTTTAAAGCCAAATCAGACGGTTCTTGATATTGGCTGCGGATGGGGCGGGCTTGCCAATGCGTTGTGGGAAATGCAGCCGGATATTTCGGTAACCGGCATCACCTTGTCGGAAAATCAATGTGCCTATGCCACACAAAAGGCAGAACAGGATCAACGGCAACAGCATCTAACCTTTCATCTATGCGATTACCGGCATCAGCGCGGCAGTTTCGACCGGATTGTTTCAGTAGGAATGCTTGAACATGTCGGCATGCGCCATTTTGACAGCTATTTTGCCAGTATTGCGCGGCTATTGGCGCCAAATGGGGTGGCGCTGATCCATTCGATCGGGGTTCATCATAACGCCCAACGCTGTAACCGCTGGCTGAATAAATATATTTTCCCGGGGGGCTATCTTCCCTCGCTTGAACAGATGACGCGCGCGGCGGGGCGCCAAGGGCTAAAGATTCTCGATATGGAAATCATGCGTGGCCATTATGCCGAAACGCTAAAACAATGGCGACAGGCCTTTCGGCAAAATATTGCGACGGTTCGTCAGGATTATGATGAACGCTTTATCCGCATGTGGGAATTCTACCTTATTGGCTGCGAATATTTTTTTCGCTGTCAGGATGGGATGGTATTTCAGCTGCAATTGGCCCATGATCACAATGCAGCACCGCTTACCCGGCGTTACATCAGCCAAACCGAAGATCAGTATCGGAAAAAATTGTGTCCCAAAATCAGTTCTGGAAAACCATCGCGCTTGATCAGCTAGATAAAGATCAATGGGAATCCATATGCGATGGATGCGGAAAATGCTGTGTTTTGAAACTCGAAGATGTGGATACAGGCGATGTTCACTATACCGATGTTGCCTGTAAATTGCTTGATTGCGAAAATGCCCGATGCACCAATTATGTGGCGCGTAAAACGCATGTACCCGATTGCGTTTTACTGACCCCTGACAATCTTGGCATTTTAAGCTGGATGCCGCAAAGCTGTGCCTACCGGTTGATTTATGAGAAGAAAGACCTGCCGGACTGGCATCCGCTGATCACCGGCGATACGAATAGCACAATGCTGGCTGGCCATTCGGTTGCCAATCGCGTGGTGCCAGAAGGTACCGTTGACGAAGATGATTTGCCCGACCATATAACAAACTGGTAAACACAAAACAGGGAAGATTTGATGAGTCGAACAATGTGGATTCTAGTGGCATTGATCACCACTTTATCAATTGCAGTCATTTGGCGCGATTCAAAGGGCATGCCTGACCCAAGCTGGACTTTATGTAAGGAGTCGCTTGTGACACAGATTTTTACGGGTTCCTGCACATTGCGGTTTAAAGGCGAAACAACACCGTCTTAATCCCCCCTAATGGGCGCATAACGCCTTGTCCGATCTGGGCAAAGATGCATATAACGTCGTTTCGTTATTTTAAGGAGTTGGCATCATGTATTTTCGTCCTGGGTTGCATAAAGAGGCCGGTCTGTCATTCAGCCCGATTAAAGCCATTGTTTCACCGCGTCCGATTGGCTGGATTTCCAGTTGTGGCAAGGATGGCAGTGTGAATCTAGCGCCCTATAGCTATTTTAATGCGATCTCAGAACTGCCGCCAATGGTTATGTTCAGCAGCGCGCCATCAGGCAATGCGCAGCATAAAGATTCGCTGCGCAATGTTATCGAGACCGAAGAATTTGTTGTCAATATTGTCAGCGCTGCGCTTGGTGATGCGATGAATATCACTTCGGCAGATTTGGCCTATGGCCAAAATGAATTTACTGCTGCTGGCCTTGAAATGGCTGACTGTAATACAGTCTCGGTTCCGCGTGTTGCCGCCGCACCAGCCGCGCTTGAATGTAAATTGTGGAAAGTGATTGAATTACCAAAGGCTGAAACTGGCGGCGCTGGTGTCATGGTTATTGGCACGATTACCGGCATTCATATTGCCGATGAAACTGTTAAAGATGGCAAAATAGATGTCACAAGCTATCAACCATTGGCCCGACTTGGCTATATGGATTATGCGCGGATAAGTGATGTTTTTGCAATGGCACGGCCCGACGTAAAATAGGCCAACCAAACCGCAATATTTGCGCCCTAACGCAGGGTGCAGCTTTGGACAATCACCGTGACATAGCCAAGAAGGCTGGCATTTTCGAACTGTAATTTCAAAATCCAGTCTTCGGTGGGAATGATCGCATCTAATGGCAAAGTGCCGGTAATGGTTTTCTGGCCACCAAGGAAAACATGCCGAACGCTTAACGGCAATGATGGGTCAAACCACGGCGTGTCGCGTTGGGCCTGTTTACCCGCGCTGCCTTCGACAAATAAATTCAGCCCACCACCAAATAGGGTTAGCTTTGATTCTGGCCCTGCATAAAGTTGCGTGGCGACCGCTACGTCATTGCGTGCCACTTCACGGCAATTTACCGGATTGCCAAGCGCCTGAATTGACGAAATGATCTGCTCGGATGTGACCCCAGTGGCAATTTTCTTGGCAATAACACGCCGCAAAGCAACATTATCCTTGCCAGTCACAGATTTTGCCGTGCCAGCGGCCTGTGTTTCAGCAATATCAAGTTGCAGCGATTGCACCTCGCTACTTAATTCAGTGATGCGCACATTATTTTCATAAATCACCAGATCAGCCTCGGCCTGCAGGCTGGATTGTTCGGCCTGCCCCCATACCCAGCCAAACCATAACGCGCCACCAAACAGGGCAATGCGCACAAGCAGCACCAACCAGCCGCGCATTTCACGACGGCGATAGCGTTCTTGTGTTTCAAAAAAATCCATGCTGGCAACCCTTGCCGGAATTATCGCGCCCTTGCGGCGTCTTCGTCGGTTCTAGATACAGCAATGACGCCCAAACGCCAAGCAATGATCGGCCGAAGCGACAAACAGCAGCCTTTGACTGCAATCCGCAAGGCCTTGCCCGCTTGAAACTTTGGCAAAGACTTGTCAAACTGGCCTTATAAATCGTCGCGGTGACGTTGCCTGACAACATAGGCGTGCAAACCAAACGGACAAACCAGACGGGTAACATAAACGGGAAACCCAACCACACCGCGCCATTTTCATGTCCTGAAAATCGTCTACGATCACTATATCACTTCTCACCATATTATTTGGATCATCATTCATGCAAAAACCTGCTTCACCCCGCTCCCGCAAATCAAAGTCAGGTCAGCGCATATCCAAACCAGCGAAAGATGAAATCGCGGCGCGCGCGTGGCAACGTATGCTTAGTGGCCGACGCCTTGACATTTTGAACCCATCTCCATTGGATATTGAAATTGAAGATATTGCCCATGGATTGGCACGGGTTAGCCGCTGGAATGGACAAACCCGTGGCAAGCATAGCTTTTCAGTCGCCCAACATTGCGTTCTGGTTGAACGGCTGGTGCGCGCCAATGCGCCGAAACTAGATCAAAAATGGTATCTGGCGGCCTTGCTTCATGATGCGCCTGAATATGTCATTGGCGATATGATCACACCATTCAAACATGTTCTTGGCGGCATTTACCGTGAAATTGAATCCGGCCTTGATCGGGCGGTAAACATCCGCTTTGGCCTGCCGCCTGGCCTTCCTGAATCGGTGCAGCGCAGCATCAAACGCGCCGACCGGATGGCCGCCTGGCTAGAGGCAACCCAGCTTGCCGGTTTTTCCGAAGCCGAAGCCGCAAAGATTTTTATCAAACCGGCTGGTACGCCTGCCAATATTCGGCTTCGTCCGCAATCTCCAGATGATGCTTCGGCCAGTTTTTTGCGGCGGTTTTCTATCCTTGGTGGCTATAAGAAACAGGCGAAATAGCCCCGCTATTTGCGCAAGGCCGAAGCGGCGCGCTGTCGCTGTTTCACTTTGCGAGATTTGATCATGGCCTTGGCTTTGCCCATCGTCAGACAATCCGGGCAAACACAAGTTCCCGCAAGGTCAAAAGTGCCGCGCAAATTCGGTAAACCCATGCACCAGCAATGGTCTTTTCCAGATGGGGCACCACAATTGAATTTGGTGCCGCAATGCTGACAAATTAGTTTTTCCATCAAAAACTCCAAGCAAGATGGACAAGAAAACAGCATCCCCCAATTCAACTTTTGGCGCAAGATGAACACGCATCGCAAAAAACCGCATAGCCATTTTTCACCCACAAATATGGGCGCTTTTTTTTTAAGTGAAAATCAAGTCACTTTTAAAGTGGAAAAGGTCTTTTTCTTTACAGTAATCTTTGCCACAGTAGGCTTTGTTACTACAGCATCTCAGCGCTAGGGCAATCATGCATTATTCAATCTGGTCATTGATCAATCAAGCGTTGACGGGCAATCGGAACTGGGCGCCGGTTTGGCGCGATCCTGAACCAAAAAGCCATTATGACATCGTCATTGTTGGCGGCGGTGGGCATGGTCTTGCAACGGCCTTTTATCTGGCCAGCCGTTATGGCATGAAAAACATCGCCGTTCTTGAAAAAGGCTGGATTGGATCTGGCAATATTGGCCGTAACACAACCATTGTTCGATCAAATTATCTTCTTGATGGCAACGAACCTTTTTACGAAAAATCACTACAGCTTTGGGAAGGGCTTGAGCAGGATATCAACTATAATGCAATGATGTCCCAGCGTGGCATTATTAATCTTTACCATTCAGATGCCCAGCGCGACTCCTATGTTCGGCGCGGCAATGCCATGCGGCTTCACGGCGCTGATGCCGAGCTATTGAATCAAGATCAATTGCGAAGCCTTTGCCCCTTTCTTGATTATGAAAATGCTCGTTTTCCAATCATGGGCGGTTTACTGCAAAAACGCGCCGGAACCGCGCGACATGATGCGGTGGCATGGGGCTATGCCCGCGCCGCAGATCAACGCGGAGTCGATATCATCCAGAATTGCGATGTTACCGATTTCCTGATCAAAGACGGGGTTTGCACCGGCGTTGAAACAAGCAAAGGCACAATCCGCGCTGGCAAAATTGGCGTTGCTGTTGCCGGGTCAACAAGCCGTGTTATGGCTAAGGCCGGATTACGGCTGCCGATTGAAAGCCATGTTTTGCAGGCCTTTGTAACTGAGGGGTTAAAACCGGTTATTCCAGGCGTGATTACTTTTGGTGCAGGCCATTTCTATATCAGCCAGTCGGATAAGGGCGGCCTTGTTTTTGGCGGCGATATTGATGGCTATAACAGCTATGCCCAGCGCGGTAATTTACCGGTCTTTGAAGATGTGTGTGAAGGCGGCATGGCGATCATGCCGATGATTGGCCGCGCTCGTATGCTGCGCAATTGGGGTGGCATCATGGATATGTCGATGGATGGATCACCAATTATCGACAAAACCCCGATCGACCATCTTTATTTAAATGCTGGCTGGTGCTATGGCGGCTTTAAAGCCACCCCCGCATCTGGCCTTTGTTTTGCGCATCTTCTGGCGCGTGATGAACCGCATGAAGTTGCCACCAAGCTTCGGCTTGACCGGTTTCGGCGCGGTGCCATGCTTGACGAACGCGGCGCTGGCGCCCAGCCGAATCTTCATTAACCAAGACCCTAAGGACGTGAATCAATAACAATGATTATCAACCACCCTCATCTTGGTCCGCGTGATGCCAGCGAATTCAGCATTCTTGGCGATGCCAGCCTGATTAATCGGCCTGATTGGCAGGCGGGTGACGCGGATGATGCGTTTTACAGTTATTTGTATCTAAGAGATAATCCAGCCGGACTTCATCGCGAATTATGGTTTCATGAACAGGGCGACCGGTCATGGCTGGTGGTGACGCGGGATACGGTAACACATGCGATTATTGATGTGGCGCTGGCAAGCGATATCGCCAAAGCGGCAACATCAAAAATGTCCAAGGTAAACGCCGGCAAAAAGACCGCTGCCAAGAAAACCGCCACCAAGAAAACCGCTGCCAAGAAGACCGCCGCCAAGAAGACCGCTGCCAAGAAGACCGCCGCCAAGAAGACCGCCGCCAAGAAAACCGCCGCCAAGAAAACCGCCACCAAGAGGGACGTCACATGAGTCCGGCAAGCCTTTCGCAAAAAAACCGTATCACTGGCGGGCTTGTTGATCGTGACCAACCGCTTGGTTTTCGCTTTGACGGGCAGCATTATACCGGTTTTGCAGGGGATACGCTGGCGTCGGCATTGCTTGCCAATAATGTGCGCCTTGTCGGGCGCAGTTTTAAATATCACCGGCCGCGGGGCATTCTAACCGCTGGATCCGAAGAACCGAACGCGCTGGTTACAATTGGCGATGGTGCCTATCAAGACCCGAATAGCCGTGCGACAACAGCCCAGCTTTTTGACGGGATGACCGCGAAAAGCCAAACAAAGATGGGGCTTTTGTCTTTTGATCTTATGGCGGTCAATGATTTGCTGTCGCCATTGCTTGGGGCCGGTTTTTACTACAAGACCTTTATGTGGCCTGCGGCATTCTGGGAAAAAATTTACGAGCCAATCATAAGAAAGGCCGCCGGTCTTGGCAGTCTGTCCGGCCTTGCCGACCCTGATCAATATGATAAGGGCTATCTCCATTGCGATTTACTGGTCATTGGCAGCGGGCCAAGCGGATTGATGGCGGCGCTTGTAGCGGCCAAATCAGGCTTGCAGGTTATTCTTGCTGATGAAGATTTTTGTCTTGGCGGCAGATTAAACGCCGAACGCCAAGAAATAGACGGCATGGAAAGTGCCGCTTTTGCCGCCTTATGTCTGGCACAGCTTGCGGCGATGGATAATGTCCGCATCTTGTCCAAAACAACGGTATTTGGCGCCTTTGATCATGGCTGCTATGGCGCGCTAGAACGTGTGAATGAACATGACGCCAATGGCGCCATTCGCCAGATTTTTTGGCATATCCGCAGTCAAAGATGTGTTTTGGCGGCAGGCGCGACCGAACGGCCAATTGCCTTTAGCAATAATGACCGGCCGGGCGTCATGCTTGCTGGTGCCGTGCGGACTTATGTCAATCGGTTTGGCGTTGCCCCTGGCAAACGCGTTGCTATTTTCACCAATAATGATGATGGCTGGGCAACCGCCCAGGATTTGCACGCCGCAGGCGTTGAAATCACCGCCATTATCGACAGCCGAACCGATATTGCAAAAACCTCACCAACAGGCGTGCCCACCGTTCTTGGCGGGCAAATCGTCAATACCACCGGACGGCTTGGCCTTCGAAGTGTGACATTGAATAACGGAGCACATATTCCGGCCGATTGTCTGGCTATTTCCGGCGGGTGGTCGCCGACTGTTCATCTGACCTGTCATCAGCGCGGCCGTCCGGTTTGGAATGATGCAATTGCCGGTTTTGTCCCGGGCGAAAATTTGCCTGATGGCATGATCGTGACCGGGGCGGCAAATGGCGTTATGACTCTTGCCAGCTGCTTGCAAAGCGGCCTCAAGGCAGGCCAGCAAGCGGCGCGCGATTTAGACCGTAAACCCGCTGTAATAAAGGCACCACGCGCCGCTGATGAAAGCTTTGCTATCCAGCCGTTCTGGCATGTCAAAGGCAGTGATAAAAAAGCCTTTGTTGATTTTCAAAATGATGTTGGGGTTAAGGATATCAAACAATCGCACCGCGAAGGGTTCCGGTCGGTCGAACATCTAAAACGCTACACCACACTTGGCATGGCAACCGATCAGGGCAAAATCGCCAATATCCCCGGATTAGCCATTCTTGCCGATATTTCCGGCAAAACCATCGCCGAAACCGGAACGACAATTTTTCGCCCACCCTATACGCCAGTGCCAATCGCCGCCTTTGCCGGACGTAGCCGTGGCAAGGATTTCCGCCCTACCCGCCTAACTCCATCGCATAAATGGGCCAGTGCTGCTGGCGCTGTCTTTGTCGAAACCGGCGCATGGCTTCGCGCCCAATGGTACCCGCAAACAGGCGAAAGCGAATGGCGTCAATCGGTTGATCGCGAAGTTTTGGCCACGCGCGCATCGGTTGGCATTTGCGACGTCACCACCCTTGGCAAGATTGATATTCAGGGCCGTGATGCGGCGGCGTTTCTAAATCACGTCTATGCCAATGGATTTGCCAAGCTGCCTGTTGGTAAAACCCGCTACGGCCTAATGCTGCGCGAAGATGGCATGGTGATGGATGACGGCACCACCGCACGGCTTGGCGAGACACATTATATAATGACCACAACAACAGCGAATGCGGTTGGCGTGTTCAGGCATCTTGAATTCTGCCGCCAATGCTTATGGCCTGAACTTGATGTTCAATTGATTTCGGTAACCGAACAATATGCCCAATATGCGGTTGCTGGCCCGAATTCCCGCCGCCTTTTGGAAAAGCTGATTGATTCAGGTGAAGATATCTCGAACGAAGCCTTTCCCTTTATGGCTTGCGGCGAGATCAGCATTTGCAGCGGTGTTAAAGCGCGGCTTTTCCGCATTTCCTTTTCTGGCGAGCTTGCTTTTGAAATTGCCGTTCCATCACGTTACGGCGATGCAATGATCCGCGCACTTATGGCGGCTGGCGAGGAATTTGGCGCAACGCCCTATGGCACCGAGGCGCTTGGCGTTATGCGGATTGAAAAGGGCCATGTTGCTGGCAATGAATTAAACGGGCAGACAACGGCACGCCAGATGGGGCTTGGCCGGATGGTTTCACAAAGTAAAGATTCAATTGGCCTTGTACTGAGCCGCCGCCCTGAATTGGTTCGTGATGATGATTATGAATTGATTGGCCTAAAACCGGTAAATTCCGATCAGCCCTTGATTGCCGGTTCGCATTTTATCGCTATTGGCGCCAGCCCCGTTGCGAAAAATGACGAAGGCTGGGTAACCTCAATTGCCTATTCGCCGCATTTAAAAAGCGCTATCGGACTTGGCTATATCCGGCGCGGCAACAACCGTCATGGTGATATTGTACGGGCGGTTAATCTGCTTGGCGGTCAGGATATCAAGGTCGAATTATGCAGCCCGCATTTTATTGATCCGGAAGGGACGCGGCTTCATGGCTAAATCTGCACCTGCTTCGAAAACGCCGCCAAGCTTGACCGCGCAAAGCCCGCTTGGTGGCTATAATGCGGCCGTGAATGGCACTAGCCTTATGGAAGTCACTCGCCTGTCAATGGTGTCGGTTGCCCCGCTTGCCGGCAGCCAAACAGCTTTTCAAACTGCCATCGCCAAATTATTCAAGACCGGCAAGACCGACAGCCCGAAACCAAGTGCAACTGTAGCACTTGACGGGTCTGGCAAGCGGCTCTGCATATTGATGCCGACCGCGCAGAACCAATGGTTTTTATGTTTTGATGATGATGGTGCCAATCCGGTTGACGCGGCAAAGGCGTTGCTTGGCAAAAGCCTGTCGAAACAAATTGCAATGACCGATCAATCCGATTCATGGGTTGTTCTGGCACTGTCCGGCCCGCAAAGCAGGCAGACATTGGAGCGGATTTGCCCCATTGATTGCAGCGCATCAGCCATGCCCGTTGGTACCACCGCACGCACAATCATGGAACATCTTGGCGCCATCATCACCCGCCGCCCCGATGGCGATGATGGTGAACCTTGTTTCTGGCTGTTATCAGCCCGATCTTCGGCAACCAGCTTTTTGCACGCCATCACCGGATCACCGCCATTTCGTGACTAAATCAGACAGCTTGCTTTTTTTAAGTAGAAAACCCCGCTTTCCTTTTGCATCATCGGATTAGCTGGGCTTTGACCTGAGACAGACCAGTCATGCGGGCATGATGGAACGCTGGATATAACCGATTTATTATCGCATACGTCCCACCTGCACATATGTTACTGCGCTTAGGCTTTTGCATCACGACATATTTTCATTTATAGAGGATTGATATGCAGGGTCATGCTTCATGTGAAAAGGCTGACAACACTCACTAAATAAAAATAGCGATATTTGACAAGGAACAAACCATCGCCCAATTGTAAACTATCCTGCTAACCCCCAAAGCCTAAAGAACATCAGTTGTTTGAAATAATGTATATTTGATTAGGGTTCTAGATGTTTTCACGACTGTCCAGATTGCGAAAATTAGTTTCAATAATTGTATCGTTTGGAATTCTTGCGCTAGCCTTTAGTTATGTTGACACGGAAAAAGCAATTGGCGCCGTTTCACATGTTGAAGCCAAAACCTTTTTTTTCATGGTGTCGATCTTTTTAGTAAATATCATTTTAGTGAATATACGGCTGCAGAAACTTCTAGCTTTTTTTGGACAACAATTATCATTTGAAATTTTGCTTAGGGCTACGTTGTTAAGCTTTTTGGGCTCTCTATTGCTCGGTTCTTTTTTTGGCCAAGCCATGGGTAGGCAAGCCGCGTTGAGAGATTACAATGTGCCACCAGAAACAATTTCAGCAATCACTACAATCGAGAGGATTATTACCGTTTTAATAGGTGGATTACTGTGCCTTGGCGGGTTTTTCTGGATTTTCAAGGCGAGTGAATTTTGGTCATTGCTCAATAAAACGAACATTGCTTCTTTAGCGTACACTATTCCCTTATGCCTCGGATTAATCTTATTCGCTGACAGTCAAAAAAATCGCTCGGGCCGCACCTTTTGGACTTTATTTTCTGTCAAGAAAATTTGGGAATTTATAAAAATTATTGGGGTCTCATGCGCCAGCCAATTTTTAACATTTATTGCTTTCATTATTATTACCCTAGAAGTGGCCCCCAATACCGAGCTTTTTGCGCTTATTGCGGCGATAACAATAATTGTGTTTGCAGCAAGTATACCGATTTCAATCAACGGTTGGGGGGTTCGGGAATTGACGTCGATCGCAATTCTTGGCGAAATTGGCATATCAGCAGCTAGCGCACTTGTGATTTCAGTGAGCGTGGGGATCTGCGCTAATATTTCTTTCGCAGTTGTCCTCTCATATTTACTAAAAAAAGCGAGACACACCAAGGCTCGTGCCGTATTGGCGTTGCATCACCCGAACAAGAAAACAGTTCAATCGTTGAACTATTTTATTATCACACTGACGTCTGTGCTGATATTGGCACAAATCACAATCAGGCCCTTCTCAGTTGATTTTTCCTTTAATTTAGCTGATCCCGTTGTGTTGATGACTTTATCATCACTGGTGATCACCACGATAACAGCCAAAACATTACCAAAATGGAGTGTCCCCAAACTCAACCTATTTATTGCCTTATTCAGCCTGGTTTTGGTTTTTGGACTTTTGAAAGGCTACACCTCTGTGGGTTTCACAGAGTGGGCATTCGTTGGAAAGGCCGGAGGGTGGCTTGTTTTAATTGCCTATATGCTATTTGGATTTTTTACAGTCAATCAATTTAGGCATGTTGGAATTCTTCGGGTCACCGAAGCTATGATCCTGTCACTTTCTGCAATAATTTTTGTTAGAATTTGTTCAGAATCAATTTTTTTGATGGGCATAATTTCAACCCCCCTTAGCGATTTAGGCCAGTTCACCGGGCTCGTTACGAATAGAAATGCATTTGCTTTCCAACTTTTGATCTGTTCAGCGCTCTTCATGGCCTATGCGCCTGTTTTAAGCGCTAAACAAATATTTGGCCGTGGCCATAAAATTATGAACCGTTTCGTTTTTTTTGAAGTTTTACATGGGCTGATTATCCTTGGTATTTATTTGACGGGGTCAAGGGCCGGTATCCTAAGTTGGCTATTTGTGACATCCGGTTTTATGTTTGCCGGGGCTCTAAAAACAAGGGTGGTCTTGCATAGCGTTGGATATGCCTTGGTAATTCTGTTAATTTCAAAATTAGGTTTATTCTTATTAACACAGTCAGGTACAGTCGTTACAGAAACGGTTTTTCTAAAGCCCGTTTTTTCGGGCGACGAAAGCAACTCATTGCGATGGGATACAATCAGTCGCGGCATTGAAATGTGGGCTAGTAACCCTATTTTCGGCGCTGGGCTTGGTGTATTTATTGAGACAAACACCAGTAATTACCAGCGGCCCACAGTCATTCATAGCACGCCAGTTTGGGTGCTTGCCGAACTTGGATTAATCGGTTTTACCTTGCTTGTACTGACATCATTCAACATTATTAAATCGGCTTTTTTGTTTGATATTAAAAAGCCAAAGAATGCTTGCATTCTGATAATCATGTCACATTTCGCAATTTTTGGGTTGGTGCACGAAATTTTTTATCAACGAATTTTTTGGTTAGCCATTGGTCTTTGCCTCGCTGTTCCTTTCTATAAAAGAAAGTCGCTCAAATCTAAGCTGGCACTTTAAACTGCTGCTTTGTGATACGCTCACAACATCCCGTCTAAAATAATTTGTAAGAGAAAGGCACTCCTCGCCTTTTGCTCGTTACATTCATGTCTCGACAAATACAATTTTAGCGAACGGGTAACGAGCTATAAAGGCCCTCATCCCGAAACTATCAGCTCACAGCACTCACCTGCCAGTCGCCTCAATATCTTGCTTGATGCTCCAGAACATCAGTGATATGTCTGACCCGCACTGTGACTCAACAGTGACCAAGTGACCATGCGGGGATGGCGGAATTGGTAGACGCACTGGACTTAAAATCCAGAGATCGTAACGATCGTGGGGGTTCGAGTCCCCCTCTCCGTACCACTGACCAAGGGCGTTAAAATCCTTGGGCCCTAGGCCGTGGGCGTGCGAGCCCCCGCCCGCACCATCACCAAATCGATATCACGAAACGGATGTTTTTGACTGATCTGTGGCACCAATGGCGCGGTGATTGCTGCAAATGAGCGTCTATATCAATTTCAGGGGTCGGTAGCGTCAAAAATTAAATCGGCACAAACATACCTTATTCACAAGACATCTTGCTCAAGGTCTGCTATTGGCTCCTTACTCTAGTCGTTTAGAGTAATGGTTAGCGGTACGGTTTCTTCAATGAACACAAGTTGCTTTCCTTCAACGATCGTTCATAGGAGAAAATTATGAGCACAGGAAAAGTTAAGTGGTTTAATCCACAAAAAGGTTTTGGCTTTATTGAGCCAGAAGACAAATCAACAGATGTATTCGTACATATTACAGCTGTTCAGAATTCAGGCATGGACGGCTTGGCAGAAGACCAGATGGTCTCTTACGAGCTCGAGACCGGCCAGAATGGCAAAACTTCAGCGGTTAATCTGAAGGCCCTTTAGGGCTGTCAATTATGGGCACACAGGGGCGCAGTTGTGCGCTTTGTGTGCCCATTTTCCGTTTAAAGCCCCAAACGCCAAAGGCGTTGATCAATTCAACCCAAGGCTTGCATATCTTGGCGTGCTAACCGTTACGCGCTGCACCTCGCGAAATGACGGGTAATGATCACCGCAGGCATAATGCTGGGTTGCCCAATTATCCCACATCACAACGGTTCCCGGCCGCCATTTCACTCGCATTTGATATCGCGGGTTGTCGATGCGGCTGAAGAGATGACGAAGCACAGCGTCGGATTCATCGGCTGCCAGCTCGTTAATCGCTTCGGTAAAGGCGGCATTCACAAATAATGTTTCGGCGCCCGTAACCGGATGTTTCCGCAAAACTGGGTGGTTCGTGGCTTTTTCCCGATTGATGGTTTCGGCAAGCTCGGCGGCACGATCACTCTGCCCATTTTCATTGACAAAAGAAAAGCCCTTTTGAATCGTATGGCGCGACGTCAATCCAGTTAAAAATTGCCGCATCGGCGCTGACAGCCCCTCGGCAACAGCAACCATATCAACCCATAATGTGTCGCCACCGACTGGCGGAATATGCACCCCATGAAGAACCGAGGCAAAAATCGGCACTTCGCGATAGGTCATATCAGCATGCCAGACCTCATTTTCCGGCGGGTTATCGTCATCATTGCGGATGATGATAATATCCTCATAGCCGGCAACTTTTGGATACATCGGAACAGCTGGTGCCAGATCACCAATCAATTTTGCAACATCAACATGTGTTTGTGGGTCGGGATGCTGATCCCGAAATACCAGAACTTTATTTTCAACCAGCATTTGGAAAAGCTGTTCAGCATTGCTGCTGTCATTGCGTTTCACAAGATCGGCCAGCTGTACCCCACTCACTTCGGCGCCAAGCGCCCCCGTCAAAGGCATAATTTCAGCAGTTTTAAGCATATCATCCCCCCTTTTACATTGATCCGTATAAAACCCTCATTACCGCACCGTCTATGCCACTGTCCTTGGCTTTACACGGTGATCCATTTGCTTTGCCGACAAGCGCATGACCAGCCTGTTTCAAACCGACTTAAAGCTTCGTCGATAGCGTCTCAGAAGGATTTATCCGCGTCAATAGGCGGCATTAATATCGGCAGGCGATCATCATTGGCCAATGGCAAATTCTAGGGACTTATTGATGCAGAATCTCACCGGCAAACAGCGCGGCACCAATGGCTAGCTGCTGGCTCCAATCATGTGCGGCATCGCCATCGGCATTATCCGAAATGAATTTGAAACAGTGAAAATCAATCGCTTTTTGCTGGCAAATTTTGGCAAATACATAGGCTTCCATATCAACAAGATCGCTTGTCAATTCGGGCGGGGCGCTGACAAATTGATCGCCACTGCCACAGCTTAACCCGCCAGTGCCAGCAAGAATCTGGCCATCATCTTCAAACGGCGTCTGCCCAAGCGCAAATCCCAAGGCACGAACATCCATATCGCGCTGCAAAAAGCGGGTTACGCGATGAAGCCCCACAAGGCCGGGGCGCAAGGCACCTGCACTGCCATAATTCACCACTTGTTTTGGCCGATGCGTGACAATTGCATCGCAAAGGGCAATCGCCGCATTTACCTTACCAACACCGCAATAAACAATGGTCCAACCAGCAGCCATGTCACGCGGAAGTTCATTTTCAAGCGCCACAATAAGAAGCGTTTTTTGCGGATCAAAGCTATTCATCATAAGCCTTTAGCGTAACAAGTGGCACATCCAACTTGGCGCGGCCAGCAAGCGCAACAAGTTCGATTACCACGGCGCAAGCAGGAACAATGGCACCACATGATTCAAGTAATGTTTTGGCAGCAATCATCGTTCCGCCAGTGGCAAGAAGATCATCAATAATAAGAACCGAACGGCCCTCGATGGGAGCATCTTGCTGGATTGTCAATTCGGCAGTGCCATATTCAAGATCATATCCAGCCCGCACCAGCTTGCCAGGCAATTTCCCCGGTTTGCGCACCATCAGTGACCCGATATTCAACCGCGATGCCAGCAAAGTGGAAAAAAGAAAACCGCGCGATTCAATGCCCGCAATCAAATCAATGTCAAAACCGGATAATTGCGCGGCAAATTGATCAATCGCATGCGCCATGCCCTCGGCAGATGCCAATAGCGGGCTAATATCACGAAATAAAATTCCGGCTTTTGGAAAATCTGGATAGCTGGCGATATAATCACCAAAATCAATAGATCCAACTGACACCCGCACAACTCCCACGATAAAACCGGCGTTTCCGGCATTTTTGGGATAAACAATTTTGTGCCATGGCGCAAGAATTGATCATCCATTTGACTTGGCTTTGCGCCCTGACCGAAAATATCTAGCACTGCCCTAACAAGCAAAGGCCAACGCTGATGGTTAGTTACAATCACCATTCCTGTTGGTCACAGTTACTATCTGCACCAACGCCTCATAGCCATAACGCATATTTGCCAAAGTTGTTTGCCGTTGCTGATCGGGCGCGCTAGATTGCAGATGGTTATCACCTTCGGACAAAATCATGTTTTTCCTACCGCTTTTTGATGAAAATGCTACGGGCCGAAGGCCAATAATCGTGTGGTTGATTATTGCCGCCTGTATTTCAGCTTTTTTCTGGCAGCAATCGCTTGATGGCATTGCCGCCAATCTGGCGGTTTACCAATTCGGCTTTGTTCCGGCAATTGTGCTTCAAGGTGAGACATTACCCGCCGAATTTATCATTGTCCCCACTTGGGCAACTTTTGTGACCTCGATGTTTTTGCATGGTGGCTGGCTACATCTTGGTGGCAACATGCTGTATTTATGGATTTTTGGTGACAATGTCGAAGATTCAATGGGGCGAGGCCGCTTTATCGTCTTTTATCTGTTATGCGGCGCGTTCGCGGCATTGGCGCAAGGCCTAATTGACCCCTCATCGCAAGTGCCAATGGTTGGCGCATCAGGCGGCATTGCCGGTGTCTTGGGGGCTTATCTGATGCTTCACCCAAAGGCAGCGGTGCGCTGTCTTTTCATCGTCATTGTGTTTTTCCGCTTTATTAATCTACCTGCATGGCTCGTCCTTGGCGGCTGGATCGGCCTTCAATTTGCATCTGCGCCACAATCTTTTAACGGTGATGGCGGCGGTGTTGCCTATATGGCGCATATTGGCGGCTTTTTGGCAGGTCTGGCACTGATCCCGTTTTTCAAGAAAAATCACATATCCCTGTTTGATCGCGGCCAGCCACCAAAAACATGGTCAGGTCGGCCAATCAGCTTTGACGAGATGAAGGAGGATGCCCGCAAACGATTTCGCCGTAGCACAAACCAATCAATGCGAAGCTCGATTCCATCATCAAAACCCGATCGGCCAAAAGGCCCGTGGGGCTAGTCATATTCGGTCATAGCGGTTGGACGCCATGGATAGGGGGTTAATCTGCCAAAGTGCCGTCAGCATTAACGATATTGGCCTCTGCACCAAAGGCGCGCACCTCGGCCTCAACGGTCTTTGCCGCGCGGGTGGTCGCCTCAACATCAAGCCCGCTAACAACAATCGCCGTGCCAAATTGGCCGGGCTTCATCCAAGGATAGCTGCCAATGCTGACGCCATCATGGCGCGCCTCAACATCGGCAAGAATCGTGGCGATATTCCCCTCACCGGTTGAACATTGAACCGTGATCCGTGTCATCACAACACCGCCGGGCAATTGGTTTTTCAACCCTTCAAACATGGCCTGCAAGATGGTTGGCACTCCGGGTAAAACATGGACATTGCCAATGATATAGCCAGGTGCAGCCGATAGCGGATTATCAATCAATGCGGCCGTATCGGGAATATCGGCCATTTTTTGACGTGCGGCGTTAAATTCAAGATCGGTATTGGCATAATGGGCAATGAGCCTGCGTTCAGCCTCTGGATGACGGATCACCGGCACATTAAAAGCGGCGGCCACTGCATCGGTTGTAATATCGTCATGCGTTGGGCCGATACCGCCGCTGGTAAAGACCAGATCATAGGTTTTTGACAATGTTTGAACCGTTTCAATGATTGTCTGTTTTTTATCGGCAATGACCCGCGCCTCGCCAAGCTGTATTCCCTGCGCACCAAGCTGTTCGGCAAGCCAGCCAATATTCTTGTCCTTGGTGCGGCCAGACAGAATTTCATCGCCAATCACAATTATAGCGGCGGTAGGATTCGCAGAAGATGACATGATTGGAAACCTTGAATATGCAGATAAATAAAGATGGCAGACTGTGCTGAAATATAACCAAACTGTCAAATGACTTGATGCGTCAATGACCCGATTAACAGCAAGAAATACAGTTTATAGGTTTCGCAATTGGCAAAATATGCTATTTCAGCGGCATTATATCATTCCCAAATGAAAGGCGCGTTTTGATCCGCCGCCGCAATAGAGATGACGATGCGAAGTGAAACAGTAATACGACATGGTGCCGAAGGTTTTGCTGGCATGCATAAAGCAGGCCGCCTTGCCGCCGAAGTGCTGGATATGATCACCCCATATGTGATCGCCGGTGCCAGCACTGAACATCTCGATCGTTTGTGCCATGACTATATTTTGGCGCATGGCGCCACACCCGCGCCGTTGAATTACAAGGGCTTTCCGAAATCCACCTGCATTTCGCTCAATCACGTTGTTTGTCACGGGATCCCCGGGCCAAAAACGCTTCGTGATGGCGATATTCTCAATATCGATATTACCGTCATTCTCGACAGCTGGTACGGCGATACATCCCGCATGTTCTATGTTGGCGAGCCGTCAATCAAAGCCAAGCGCCTAACCGAAGTGACCTATGATTGCCTGATGCGCGGCATTGACGTGGCGCGCGCTGGCAACACGCTTGGCGATATTGGTCATGCAATCCAGTCCCATGCCGAATCCTGCCGCTTTTCCGTGGTTCGTGACTTTACCGGCCATGGCCTTGGACAGGTGTTTCACACAGCCCCTACCATATTGCATTATGGCGAAGCAGGCAGCGGCATGGTTCTTGAACCGGGGATGATTTTCACCATCGAGCCAATGATCAATGCCGGCCGGTCAGAAACCAAAATTCTAAATGATGGCTGGACGGCGGTAACCCGCGATAAAAGCCTGTCCGCCCAATTTGAACATTCCATTGGCATTACCGATGGCGCTGCTGAAATTTTCACAATTTCGCCTGCCGGCTTTACCTTGCCGCCCTATCGCAGCTAGTCAGCGCCAAGTTAAATTTCAAAAAAACCTTCGATTAACCAACTTTTAATCCGTTTGGGTTATCTGTTTGGATATGACAAAATCTTCAAAAGAACCGCCCGGACGCGCCAATCCCGCTGAATATGCCAAGGGACACCGCGCCCGCATGCGCGGTAAATTGCTTGAAAAAGGCACTGCCGCCCTTACCGAATTGGAAATTTTGGAAATGCTGCTTTATGCTGGCGCACCGCGTGGTGACACCAAGCCTTTGGCCAAACGGCTGATCAAAACATTCAAAAGCCTCTCGGCGGTTCTTCGTGCCAGCCCTGATGATCTGCGCCCAATCAAAGATATGGGCGATGCGGCCATTGCTGCGGTTAAAATCGCCGAGGCAGCCGGTCTTCACATAAGCCATTCACGCGTCAAAGGAAAACCGGTTTTGACACATTGGATGGAAGTTCAGAACTATTGCATCAGCAAGCTGGCACATGAACCAATCGAACATGTGATGATTTTATGCCTTGATAGCCAAAACCGCTTGATTGCCGATGAAACAATTTCAAGCGGAACGGTTAATCAAACATCAGTCTATCCGCGCGAAATCGTCAATCTTGCGCTTCGGCATTTTGCCCATGCGGTTATTATTGTGCACAACCACCCAAGCGCTGAAACCAAACCATCACGCGCTGATATTGAAGTGACAAAAGACATTAAAAAAGCGTTGGCGGTAATGGGCATAGCGCTCCATGATCATCTGATTGTTGCTGGCACCAGCTGCGTCAGTTTTAAAAGCCTTGGCCATCTCTAAAATCATGGCTTTTGTCGCAGCAAAGCTTTACTTAGCGGTCGTCAGATATTTTTTTCGCGGCTTTACGGGTTAATTCGCCTGCTTTACGGCTTGCCCGCAGCAATGATGGCCGCGCCGCATCAAGGGCCTTGCCCGCCACTTCGCCAGCCTTTTTCTGCACCGCAGGATTTTGCGCAACACGCATCAAAGCGGTAACAACCAATCGGCGAATCAGCATGTAGATGCCCCCTAGCAAAATAGCCACAACGGCTAGTTATGCGCTGGCTTTTTGCGCATCTCAATGGTACAACCATCCTCCATTTAACGCAAAAGGTATTAGAGTTATGATCCCGCGATATTCCCGACCGGAAATGAGCGCCATCTGGTCTGAGGAAAGCAAGTTCCAGATTTGGTTTGAAATCGAAGCACATGCCTGTGACGCACAGGCGAAATTAGGGGTTATTCCCGCATCGGCTGCGGCCATTGTTTGGGAAAAAGGCGCCTTTGACATTGACCGAATCAATGAGATTGAGCGCGAAACCAAACATGATGTTATCGCGTTCCTGACCAATCTGGCCGAATATATCGGCGAAGATGCCCGCTTTGTGCATCAGGGCATGACCTCATCTGACGTTCTTGACACAACCTTGTCGGTGCAGATGGCGCGGGCAAGTGATCTGCTGATTGAAGGCATTGACCGGTTGCTTGCCGGACTGAAAAAACGCGCCTTTGAGCATAAACGCACCCCAACCATTGGCCGCAGCCACGGCATCCATGCCGAACCCGTTACCTTTGGTTTGAAACTGGCCGGTTTTTACGCGGAATTCAGCCGGTGCCGTGAACGTCTCGTCGCCGCCAAACGTGAAATCGCCACCTGCGCCATTTCAGGTGCCGTTGGCACATTCGCGCATATTGATCCGGCTGTCGAAGCCCATGTTGCCGAAAAAATGGGGTTGGCGATTGAACCCGTGTCAACACAGGTGATCCCGCGTGACCGTCATGCCATGTTTTTTGCCGTGCTTGGCGTCGTGGCAAGTTCAGTTGAACGGCTTGCAACCGAAATCCGGCATCTTCAGCGCACCGAAGTACGTGAGGCTGAAGAATTTTTCTCGGCTGGCCAAAAAGGGTCATCAGCCATGCCGCATAAGCGCAATCCGGTTCTGACCGAGAATTTGACAGGAATTGCCCGCATTGTTCGCGCTTCGGTGGTGCCTGCATTGGAAAATGTGGCCCTATGGCATGAGCGCGATATCTCGCATTCATCGGTTGAGCGCGTTTTCGGCCCTGATGCCACCATCGGGCTTGATTTTGCGCTTCATCGTCTTGCTGGCGTGATCGAGAATCTATTGATCTATCCTGAAACAATGCAGGCCAATCTCGACAAGCTTGGTGGCCTCGTGCATTCACAGCAAGTCCTGCTGGCCCTGACGCAAAAAGGGGTTAGCCGCGAAGATTCCTATGTTTATGTTCAGCGCAATGCGATGAAGATTTGGGCCGAGGGCGGCAGCTATCTTGATAAGTTGAAAGCCGATGAAGATGTGGCGGCAAAACTAACAAGCAGCGAGCTTGACGCGCTTTTCGATCTTGAACAGCATTTCCGTCATATTGACACAATCTTTGATCGGGTTTTTGGCTAATTCATTAAAATCTGGCCATGACCAGACCTAAATTAGGACTCACAGCATGACACAAAAGAAACCGCTCTATGAAGGCAAGGCCAAAGTCATTTTTGAAGGGCCAGAAGACGGCACGTTGATCCAGCATTTCAAAGATGATGCAACCGCCTTTAACGCGCAGAAAAAAGACGTGATTTCCGGCAAGGGCATTTTAAACAATTATATCAGCGAACATATCATGATGGCCGTTGGCGAACTTGGCATTCCCAACCATTTCATCAGCCGCATCAGCGATCGCGAACAGCTGATCCGCAAATTGGAAATCATTCCGGTTGAGGTGGTCGTTCGCAATGTGGCTGCCGGGTCCATCTGCCCGCGTCTTGGGCTTGAAGAAGGGTCAATGCTAAACAACACCCTTGTTGAATTTTGCCTGAAAGACGATAGCCTTGGCGATCCGATTATCGCACCAGAGCATATTTTCACTTTTGGCTGGGCCACGCCGGAAGAGCTGGAAATCATCGTTGAAGATACATTGCGGATAAATGATTTTCTGACCGGCCTATTTCTTGGCATCGGTGTCCGGTTGATTGACTTCAAACTGGAATTTGGACGTTACGACACGGATGACGGCATTGAAATCATGCTTGCTGATGAAATCAGCCCTGATAATTGTCGCCTTTGGGACGCAGAAACCAACGAGAAAATGGATAAAGACCGGTTTCGCCGCGATTTGGGCGGGCTTGTCGAGGCCTATCAGGAAATTGCACGACGCCTTGGTGTAAAGGTGCCGCAAATCGACTAATATATGGCGACAGCGCCATGAATAGACCACAACAACAAAGGGCATAAAGATGCAAGCCATTGTAAATATATCGCTAAAAGAAGGTGTTCTTGATCCGCAAGGTCGGGCAATCTCGCATTCACTCAATGACCTTGGCTTTAACGAGGTTGGTGATGTGCGGGTTGGAAAGCAAATTCTGCTTGAAATCGACGAGACCGATCCGGCACGGCTTCGCCAGCGCGTTGCCCGCATGTGCGAAACATTGCTGTCGAATACAGTGATTGAGGATTATTCAATCGACATTCCAGACGAACAGTAGATTTGAATTTATCACCGCGTCACCCCTAACCAGTAATGCGAAAAAGACCATGACCCTCTCAGCCTTGCGTGTTGCCATCATTGTTTTCCCGGGATCGAATTGTGATCGGGACATGATGGTTGCCATCGAACAATTGACATCCCGCCGCCCTGCCCTTGTCTGGCACAAAGAAGCCTCGCTTGATGCTGCCGACCTTGTGATCATTCCGGGTGGCTTTTCATTTGGCGATTATTTGCGCTGTGGTGCACTTGCCGGCCGGTCGCCGATCATGAACGCCGTTCTTGATCACGCGGCGCGCGGCGGTGCGGTTATGGGCATTTGCAACGGCTTTCAGATTTTAACTGAAACGGGCATGGTACCAGGGGTTCTAATCCGCAATGCCGGATTGAAATTCAGCTGCCGTAATGTTGGATTGCAACTTTGTGAAACACTAGCCTCGCCCTTTACCGCCGGTCTTGAGCTAGGCGAGGATCTGACCATCCCGATCGCCCATAATGAGGGTAATTTTTTCGCCGATGCAGACGAGCTTGACCGGATTGAAGGCAATGGTCAGGTTGCATTCCGTTATGCCGCCAGCGACGCTGTTGGGCCGACCAATCCAAATGGTGCATCGCGTGATATTGCTGGTGTATTATCAAACAATGGCCGCGTTCTTGGCATGATGCCACATCCTGAACGCGCCATGTCTAAATTACATGGCGGCACTGATGGTGCCAAATTCCTGTTAAAATCTCTTGAGGCGCTGGTATCATGACTTCAGCATCAGATGTAATGACTTATGAAAACGCCGCCACAATGGGCTTGTCGCGTGATGAATGGGATCTGATCAATCAGCGCCTTGGTCGCACACCAAACCTTTGTGAGCTTGGCATTTTTTCGGCCATGTGGTCGGAGCATTGTTCGTATAAATCATCAAAGAAATGGTTGAAAACCCTGCCAATTGACGGCCCACAAGTGATCGAAGGGCCGGGCGAAAATGCCGGTGCGGTTGATATTGGTGACGGGCTTGCTGCCATTTTCAAAATCGAAAGCCATAATCACCCTTCTTTCATCGAGCCTTATCAAGGTGCGGCAACAGGCGTTGGCGGTATTTTGCGCGATGTATTCACCATGGGCGCGCGGCCGGTAGCACTGTTAAATGCACTTCGTTTTGGCGAGGCTGAGCATGAAAAAACCCGCCATCTTGTTGGCGGTGTTGTGTCGGGCATTGGCGGCTATGGCAATTGCATTGGCATTCCAACCGTTGGCGGCGAGGTCAATTTCGACAAATCCTATAATGGTAATATTCTGGTTAATGCCATGGCTGTCGGGCTAGCCAATAGCGACCGCATTTTCCGCTCGGCTGCAACAGGCCCGGGCAATCCGGTGATCTATGTTGGTGCCAAAACCGGCCGTGATGGCATCCATGGCGCGACAATGGCATCGGCTGAATTTTCCGACGAAACCGAAAGCAAGCGACCAACTGTGCAGGTTGGTGATCCCTTTACCGGAAAATTGCTTATGGAAGCCTGCCTAGAGCTGATGGCATCCGACTCGGTTTTGTCGATCCAGGATATGGGCGCTGCCGGCTTGACCTCATCATCGGTTGAAATGGCATCAAAAGGCGGGCTTGGCATGGAGATTGATCTTGATCTTGTGCCAGCACGCGAAGAAAACATGTCGGCCTATGAATTGATGCTGTCAGAATCACAAGAACGGATGCTGATGGTGCTAAAACCCGATGCAACCGAAACCGCACGCGCAATTTTCAATAAATGGGATCTTGATTTCATGCCAATTGGCCGTGTGACCGAAACCGGTCGGTTGATCCTGCTTAAAGATGGTGGCACCGCTTGCGACATTCCCATTGGCCCATTGGTTGATGATGCGCCGGAATATGATCGCCCACATGGTGATGCACCAGCACGCAAACAGCTTGCCAGCAGCGATATCACCAATGATCAACCGATTAGCCACATATTGAAAACAATGCTTGGTCATGTTGATCTGGCCAGCCGCCGCTGGATCTATGAACAATATGACAGTCAGGTGATGGCCGACACCATCGCTGGCCCGGGCGGTGATGCCGCATTGGTCAGGGTTCACGGCAGCAAACGTGGCCTTGCGATGAGTACCGATTGTACGCCGCGCTATGTCGAGGCCGACCCCAAAACGGGCGGCGCCCAGGCGGTTGCCGAAGCATATCGCAATCTATCGGCGATTGGCGCAACACCATTGGCGATTACCAATAACCTGAATTTTGGCAATCCCGAAAAACCGGAAATCATGACCCAGCTTGTTGAATCGGTGCTTGGCATGGGTGATGCAGCACGCCAGCTAGATACGCCTGTCGTATCGGGCAATGTGTCGCTTTATAATGAAACTGATGGCAAGGCCATCCAACCCTGCCCTGTTATCGGCATGGTCGGAGTCATCGAGAATGTTGATGATGCTGTTGGCAATTGCTTTATTGCCGCAGATCAAGATATTTTCGTAATCGGGCAAAGCGAGCAAACCGATGATGGCTGGCTTGGCGTATCCATCTACCAGCAGCATCACGGCGATGATGGCATTTATGCGCCACCACCGCTTGACCTTGCGGCCGAACAGAAAACGGGAAGTTGGGTTCGCCAGCAGATTCTTGGCGGTGGCATTAATGCTGCGCATGACATCAGCGATGGCGGCCTCGCTGTTGCGATTGCCGAAATGACCATGCGGTCTGGATTTGGCGCTGATATTTTGGTGCCAAAGACAGGCAATCTTCACGGGTGGGCCTTTGGCGAAGACCAGGCGCGGTTTGTGGTTACAACAGCCGATAGCAAAACGCTGATTGCCGCCGCAAAAGAGGCTGGTATTGAAATCACAAAGGTTGGTATGGTTTCCGACCGCAGCGAATTGAAATTTGGTGACAATGACACCATATCATTATCAGATCTAAATGATGTCTTCGAAGGCTGTATTCCGGCATTGATGGCTGGCTAGTCAAATCAGGAATAGCCTAAACAGCATTTAGCCAAGCGGCATTTAAAAGGAGCAGCAACCATGGCAATGGCAGCAAGCGAAATCGAAAACCTGATCAAGGCCGCCTTTCCAGATGCCATCATCACCATCGAAGATTTACGCGGTGATGGTGATCATTACGCCTGCAACGTGATCTCCAGCGCCTTTGCTGGCAAGAATCGTGTTCAGCAGCATCAAATGGTTTACAAGGCACTTGGTGGCCGTATGGGCGGAGAGTTGCACGCACTCGCCCTGCAAACATCGGCACCGCAAAATTAATATCCCGTTACCAACAGGGCATGACACCCAGTTTTAGGAGCAAAATAATGTTGGATGATGCACTCAAGACCCGCATTGATAATGAAATTGGCAGCGAGCAAGTTGTGCTTTTCATGAAAGGTACACCCGTCTTTCCACAATGCGGTTTTTCCGCAGCAGTTGTGGGCGTTCTATCGCATCTTGGCGTAAAATTTCGCGGCATAAATGTGTTGGAAGATGACAATATCCGTGAAGGCATCAAGGCCTATTCGGATTGGCCAACAATCCCACAGCTTTATGTAAAAGGCGAATTTGTTGGCGGCTGTGACATCATTCGTGAAATGTATGAAACTGGCGAATTGACCGAAATGTTTCAAACACATGGTATCAATGTCCAGCCAAGCTAGGCTGGCGAAATAAAACAACCACACCGCGGGCTTCTGTCGGCAAAATCCTAGTCGGCGGTGTGGCTTTCAACGATGTTATCCGACATAAAGGCGCGTTCCGACACGACCTCGGCAATGCGTATCCGGTACCAATCATAAAATTCCTGACGCCCCATCGCCTGGGCAACCATATGTTCGGCATGGCCGCGCCATTGCGCAATTGCATCACGATCGGTCCAATAGGAAACAGTGATGCCGATCCCATCATCACCACGAACCGATTCAACCCCGAGAAAGCCGGGCTGTTGCTGCGCCAGCGTCACCATGCGGTTAGCGGTGATTTCATACATATCCTCGCCGCTTAGGCTGCGCTGTGCGGTGAAAATCACCGCATAATAACGCTCAGGCCAGCCTGTATCCGCATCAATATTGCTATCATTCATGGGAACCCTCTATGGTTGGTGAATCGTCTTTTCAAAATAGACCCGCTTAAATCCATGATCTTCGCGCCGCGCAATCTCGCAAAACCCTGTGTTCTGATACCAATTAATATTTTCATGCATTAATTCATTTGTGTAGAGCTGATAAGATATGCCCCCCCTTTTCGCCATGAAGGACTCGCTATGACGGATCAATGCCGCCCCGATACCCTGCCCCTGACTTGATGGCGCAACGGCAATATTATCAAGCCGCCAGCAACCGGCATCATAACAAAGCACCACATAGCCGCAAATCACGCCATTTATCGCAATAAAAACTGTGTCATCAATAATATGGCGGTTAAAATCGGCAAGCATCGGCGCCGGTGGACGTCCAATGCGGCCAATATAATGCCGGTAGGCCTCATGTGCCAGACGAACCAAATTTGGCGCATCGCTAAATGTCGCACAACATATGTTCATAAGCTGATAATAGCATAAAAAGCTTTTTGCCAAAGCCGCATTAACAAGACCGGCACAAACCGGCATCGCCATAATCATCTGCATATAATCAGGCGATATATACCATAAAGAAAGGGCGACACTTTCGGGCCGCCCTTCTGAAACAGATCATTATCTTACCGGTTCAAACCGGCGCTCACGATTTAACGTGAGTAATATTCGACCACTAGATTTGGTTCCATCTGAACGGGATAAGGCACTTCATCGAGGCTTGGCACCCGAACAAAAGTAGCCGCAAATTTTGTGTGATCAGCATCGACATATTCTGGAACATCACGCTCGACCGAAGCAATCGCTTCAAGAACCGCAGGAATGTTCTTTGCCTTTTCTTTCAGACTAATCACATCACCGGGCTTTAGCATCACTGATGCAATGTTACAACGCTTGCCGTTGAGCATTACATGGCCGTGGTTGATGGTCTGACGCGCCGCAAATACGGTTGGCACCATTTTGGCGCGATACAATACGGCATCAAGACGGCATTCAAGAATACCAACCAAATTCTGGCCGGTATCACCGCGACGACGAACAGCTTCGGCATAATATTTTTTGAACTGCTTTTCACCGATATTGCCGTAATAGCCTTTCAGCTTTTGCTTGGCCATCAGCTGCACGCCAAAATCAGTTGGCTTTTTGCGGCGCTGACCATGCTGGCCTGGCCCATATTCGCGTGAATTTACAGGTGACTTTGGACGACCCCACAGGTTTACACCAAGACGGCGGTCGATTTTATGTTTGGAGGAGTGCCGCTTATGATCGGACTTTGCCATTGATTGGCTCCTTTTTTCCGTGTTGTCCCGGTAGGGCCGCCATATCAGCCAAAGCTGGTATTTTGACCGGCATCACACCCCGCTGGTGCAATCCGCGTTCCCGAGAATTTGCCGAAAATTATGAGCATTTGACCCATTTGTCAAACATATTTCGCAATGGCTAGTCACGTTTTCGCGTTAGCGCCTGAATCACGCCGTGAAGCGTGCTAATTTCCTGCGCTGACGGGGCTGCGCGCGTGAAGAATGCCCGTAAATTCCGTTTAACCACATGGCTCATATCGGGCGCTGTGAAAAAACCACCATCATCAAGCGCGGTTTCAAGTCGTTGAAAGAAAAAATCGCGTTCTTTGATAGAAGCAAGCGGCGCATCTGGCATGACTGGCTTGGTCAGAAGATCTGACGCTAGTTGATTTGGGGCTGGATGATCTGGGGCGGCATCATCGCCATGCTGGCTTTCAAGATAGGCTGCCATACGCCATTCCCATGCCATCAACAAAACCGCTTGCGCCAGATTCAACGATGGGTAAGACGGATTTAACGGCGCGGTTACAAGAATATCAGCAAGCACAACCTCATCATTATCAAGCCCAGATGCCTCGGGCCCAAACAGCATGGCAACTCTGCCAGCTGATGGCGCATCCGGGGGCGATGCCGCTGATCGCCGGTCATGCGCCAGCATCATCATGGCGGCAGCGCGTGGATCAGCGCTTTTAATCGGCAGATCGCGCCGTCTTGCGCTGGCTGCCACCATTAATGAAACATCATAAGCCGCATCAGCCAAATTGTCATAAACACGGGCATTTTCAATGATTTCACTCCCCCCTGCTGCCATTGGCAACGCCGCAGGGTTCGGCCAGCCATCACGCGGCGCAACAAGCCGAAGATCGGTTAGCCCGCAATTCATCATGGCGCGGGCAGCCGATCCAATATTTTCGCCCATTTGCGGGCGCGCCAGAATCACAATTGGCGCGGTTGGCAGGATTGTCATTTTGAAATCGACTTTGGACCAGCGATTTGATCATGCTGCAATTTCCAGATCATGCCATCACCAAGCGCGGCAACCGAAGCATCAATAATATTGGTCGATAGGCCAACCGTGCGCCAAACAGGGCCACCCGGAACACAAAATTCGATCATCACACGGGTTACGGCGCCGGTTCCCGACCCTTCTGCCGCATCAAGAATGCGAACCTTGTAATCAACCAGCTCGACATCGGCCAGCGATGGATAGGCGGCGACCAACGCTTTGCGCATGGCGGTATCAACCGCATTCACCGGACCATTGCCGATGGCGGCTTCGTGAAAACAATCATCACCAACAAAAATTGTCGTTGTGGCTTCGGATTCAACAACCAATTCGCCGCGCGCGTTAAACCGCCGCTCATCCATGACACGGAACCGACCAATACGGAAATATTCTGGCACTTCGCCAAGCATCTGACGGGCAAGAAGCTCGAAACTGGCCTCGGCAGAGTCAAAGGCCCAACCTTCAAATTCCTTTGCCTTCACAACGCTGATCAGCGTATCGAGTCTTTCATCCTTGGGGTCAATCTCAATCTTGAACTGGGCAAAACGCGCCAGCATATTTGAACGGCCCGCCTGATCCGAGACAAGGTAATGCCGCTCATTGCCAACCTTTTCCGGCGGCACATGTTCATAAGTCCGCGGGTCTTTTTGCGCAGCAGATGCGTGTAATCCGCCCTTATGCGCAAAGGCCGCCGCGCCAACATAGGGCGCATGGGCATCCGGCGCACGATTCAGCCGGTCATCAAGAAAACGTGACAAACCCATTAATTTCGGAAGATTGGCCTCGGAAATATTGGTTTCATAGTCGGTTTTCAGCACCAAACTAGGGATAAGGGAAATCAGATTTGCATTGCCGCACCGTTCCCCAAGCCCGTTAATTGTGCCTTGCACCTGACGCGCCCCAGCGGCAATCGCCGCCAGCGAATTTGCCACGGCAACGCCAGCATCATTGTGACAATGGATTCCCAACCGGATATCTGGCATTTTTTTGTGAACAGCGCTGACAATATCAAACACCTCATCGGGAAGCGTGCCGCCATTAGTGTCACAAAGAACAACCCATGTCGCGCCGCCTTCATTGGCCGCACGAATACAATCAAGCGCAAAATCAGGATTGCTCTTATAACCGTCAAAGAAATGTTCGCAATCAAACATCGGCTCGCGGCCACGATCAGCAGCGGCAATCAGCGATTGGCGGATCATTTCCAGATTCTCATCAAGCGTTGTGTTTAAGGCTGTTTTCACATGGAAATCCCATGTTTTTCCGACAAGGCAAGATGCGTCAACTTCGGCATCAATAACCGCACTCAGCCCGGGATCATTAGCCGTGCTGCGACCACCACGACGAGTCATGCCAAAGGAAACAAGCTTGGCATTTTTCATTTTTGGTGGCTTGGCAAAAAAGGCATCATCAGTCGGGTTTGCGCCTGGCCAGCCAGCTTCGATATAGTCAATACCGATATCATCAAGCGCATGAGCAATGGCAACCTTGTCGGCGCGCGAAAAATCGACTCCGCGGGTCTGCCCCCCATCGCGCAATGTGGTGTCAAACAACCATATTTTATCGCTACCCATTGGTAATCTCCTACCGCCTCTGACCGGCAATGACGTGCCGACAAGCCGATCTATGCCCGCCTATGCGGCATCGGTTTAGCAAAAATGCCCAATCATTGCTAGCGTCGCCGCCAAATCGTCCCATCGGCGCTATCTTCAAGAATAATGCCGGCACCCGTCAATTGATCACGAATTTCATCAGCTTTGGCAAATTCACGGTTGGCGCGTGCCTGTTTGCGCGCTTCGATAAGACCATCAATGGTAGCATCATCCAAACCATCATCGGTTGCCGCATCGCCAGCCTTGGCCCAGCCATCGGCGCCTTGCTGCAAAAGACCAAGAACCGCACCGCTGGCTTTTAACGCCTTCGCTGCGGCATCGTCACCTTTATTTGCCAAGCGCGCCAATTCATGCAAGCGCGCCATCGCCGCAGGCGTATTTAAATCATCAAGAAGACAGGCGATAAAATCAGCATCAACCTTGTCTTGGGAGGCGTCAACATCACCAACAGCGCGATACAACCGATCAAGGCCGTTCCGCGCGTCACGCATGGCATTATCCGATAAATCCAATGGCGCACGGTAATGCGCCGACAGTAAGGCCGCACGCAAGGTCTCACCACGATATTGATCGGCAGCATCAGTAACCGAAATGATATTGCCAAGCGATTTTGACATTTTTTCGTCATTCATCGTGACAAAGCCGTTATGCAGCCAGTAATGCGCCATTTTCGTTTGATCATGCGCACAACAGCTTTGCGCGATTTCATTTTCATGATGCGGGAAAATCAAATCCAGCCCACCTGCATGAATGTCAAACACCTCGCCAAGATAGGCTTTGGCCATCGCCGAACATTCAATATGCCATCCAGGTCGCCCGCGTCCCCACGGGCTGTCCCATCCGGGTTGATCATCACTGCTTGGCTTCCACAAGATGAAATCAGCCGGTTCACGCTTGTAAGGGGCAACTTCCACCCGCGCCCCGGCAATCATGTCATCCATCGACCGTTTTGATAGCGATCCATAATCACGCATCGTTGAGACTTGAAACAATACATGGCCATCGGCAGCATAAGCATGGCCTTTGTCAATCAGGGTTGTGATCATGGCCTGCATTTCGGCGATATGATGCGTTGCACGCGGTTCAATATCAGGTGCAAGCGCGCCAAGTCGTTCGGTATCTTGATGAAATGTCTCGATCGTTTCGGCGCATAATTCATCAATGCCAATGCCGCGTTCGGCAGCGCGAATGTTAATTTTATCATCAACATCGGTGATATTGCGAACATAGGTAACCTTGGCATGACGCAACCGCAAAAGCCGCACCAAAACATCAAACACCACAATCGGACGCGCATTGCCAACATGAATCCGGCCATAAACGGTTGGCCCGCAGGCATAGACCCGCACATGATCATTGTCGATCGGGACAAAATTTTCTTTTTTGCGGGTCAGGGTATTATGCAGTTTTAGCATATTCATGCCGGCAACCCCTGCAAGCGCGCAAGAACACGATCACGGCCCATGACACCAAGCAAAGGCGCCAGTTCAGGCCCAGCATCAACACCCGTCAGCGCAAGGCGAAGCGGCATAAACAAGCTCTTGCCCTTAACCCCTGTTTCGGCCGCAATGGCTGTTGTCCAACCTTTCCAGATTGACGCGTCAAGATCGCCTTGCGGCAGCAATGCAGCCGCAGCGTTGGTCACATTATTTGATTCGATAACAGGGGTGATTTCACCAGTGCAGACATCCCACCAAATTTTGGCCTCGCCAATTGTGGTGATATTCCCGCGAACGGTTTCCCAGAACAAGGCATCCCCGGCAACATTGGCGCTGGAAAGCCGGTCTTTTACGAGGTCAAACGGCATATCTTGGATGATCTGGCCGTTAATTTTCTGCAATTCTGACGGATCAAATTTCGCCGTAGAACGACCAAAACGGCTAATATCAAAGCCGGCAATGATGGTTTCCATGCTGCTTTGCGCCTCGACCGGATCGGCTGTACCGATACGAGCAAGAACACTGGCAATCGCCGCCGGTTCAATGCCGCTTTGGCGCAGCTCCCCAATCGATAAGCTGCCAAGCCGTTTCGACAGGCCTTCCCCATCAGCGCCTGCAAGAAGCGCCAGATGCCCCATCGTTGGGGCGGTTGCACCAAGGGCTTCGAACAGCTGAATTTGCGCCGCCGAATTGGTCACATGATCTTCGCCACGCAAAATATGCGTTATGCCATGATCAATATCATCAACAACCGAAGCCATTGTATAGATCACCCGTCCATCTTCACGCATCAACACCGGATCGGACAGGCTCGACATATGATAGGCAACATCGCCGCGTACCATGTCATGCCAACTGACTTCAGCATCATTCAGCAAAAACCGCCAATGCGGACGGTGGCCGTCAGCCTCTAATTTTGCTTTTTCTTCGGCGCTTAGTTTCAGGCCAGCGCGATCATATACCGGCGGCCGACCAGCCGATAATTGCGCTTTCCGCTTTAGCGATAATTCTTCAGGCGTTTCATAACAAGCATAGGCACGGCCAGCAGCAACAAGCTGCGCCAATGCCTCGTCATAACGCGCAAGGCGCAATGATTGGCGATCTTCGCAATCCCAACCCATACCCATCCAGTCAAGATCGGCGCGGATATCAGCTTCGAACGCTTCGCTGGAACGCTCGGTATCGGTGTCATCAATCCGAAGCATGAATTGGCCGCCGGTTTTGCGGGCAAACAGATAATTGACCAAGGCCGTCCGCAAATTGCCAACATGCAGTCGCCCCGTCGGGCTTGGGGCAAAACGGACTTTGATTGCAGTCATCAAACGACTCCTTTTTGGCACTGGGCCAGTCTTTTCAAGCGGCAGCCTGTTCGACGGCTTGCCATATATTTTGGCTCTTTAGGGTTTTATCGGGTTAAAGCCAGAGGTCAAGGGAAGACGGCGATCACGACCAAAGGCAACCGGCGTCATTTTTGGGCCTGGGGCAGCTTGAAACCGTTTATATTCGGCACGGAATAAAAGTTCGCTTGCCCGCACAACCTCAGCCCGATCATAGCCACGGCCAACAATTGTTTCGATATCAGCCATATCTTCACACAAGGCTGCCATGATCGCATCAAGCCGGTCATAGGGCGGCAATGAGTCAGTATCTTTCTGGTCAGGGCGCAATTCGGCTGATGGTGGTTTGTCGATTATGCGTTGCGGGATCACAATCCCGTCAGGGCCAGCTGCACCCCGCGGTAAATGCTGATTGCGCCAGTGACAAAGCCGGAACACATCAACTTTCCAAACGTCTTTCAAAGGGGCATAGCCGCCGCACATATCGCCATAAAGCGTCGAATAGCCAGCCGCATATTCAGATTTATTACCTGTCGCCAGCACCATCGACCCATGTTTATTCGAGATCCCCATCAAGATTAGTCCGCGCAAACGCGACTGGATATTTTCTTCGGCCACGTTCGGTTCGGTGCCAGCAAATTGTTCGGCCAGCATCTGGTCAAGCGCGCCCATTGCAGGCGTTATAGCAATATTATCAAGCCGGATGCCAAGGGCGCTAGCCAGTTCGGCAGCGTCATCAAGGCTTTCTTGGCTTGTATAGGCAGATGGCATCATCACCGCATGAACCGCATCTGCGCCAAGCGCGTCAACAGCAAGTGCCGCAACCAGCGCCGAGTCAATACCGCCCGACAAGCCGAGAACAACCCCCGGAAAACCGTTTTTATGGACATAGTCACGAAGCCCAAGACACAAGCCGCGATAAAGCGCGGTCAAATCACTATCGGGCGGCGAAATCTGGCCAGTAAGCGTAACCATACCTGCTGTTTTCTGCGCTGAAATAACCACAATTGACTCAGAAAAACTTGGCAAATGACAAGCAAGCTTGCCACCAGCATTGATGGCAAAAGATCCGCCGTCATAAACAAGCTCATCCTGCCCACCAACCATATTGACATAGGCAACCGGAAGGCCGGTTTCGACCGTTCGCGCCACAATTGTCGACATGCGGTGTTCAGGCTTGTTCGCGTCAAATGGTGATGCATTGATTGCAATGATAAGATCGGCACCCGATTCTTCGAGACATTCGGCAACATTAGGCTCCCAAATATCCTCGCAGATTGGAAAACCGATTTTCAGCCCCCGAAGCATGGCAGGGCCGGGCATCTGGCCAGCGGCAAAGTTGCGCTTATCGTCAAACACGCCGTAATTTGGCAAATTCACCTTATCAAATCGGGCAAGCTGGGCGCCGCCATCAAGAATGAAAACCGAATTATAAATAACACCGTCGGCCGCAACCGGAGCGCCAACGACAATCGCCGGGCCACCATCAGCGGTTAGCTTTGCCAATGCGTCAATGCCAGCGGCGACATCGGCCATAAAATCAGCCCGAAGCACAAGATCATCACAAGGATAGCCGGAAAGATACATTTCAGGCGTGACAATGATTTCGGCACCATGAACGGCAGCTTGCGTGCGCGCTTCGCTAAGACGGCTGACATTGGC